>Ga0208052_100094_pt1 | contig 13343 bp, 14 predicted proteins | sample LakMenEpi18Jul08_FD_150710 | JGI IMG/M metagenome (GOLD analysis project Ga0208052, IMG submission 150710) | Freshwater microbial communities from Lake Mendota, WI - 18JUL2008 deep hole epilimnion (SPAdes) | ecosystem: Environmental > Aquatic > Freshwater > Lake > Epilimnion/Euphotic zone ... | reverse complement strand
GCAGAGGCGCAGAGGCGCAGAGGCGCAGAGGCGCAGAGGCGCAGAGGCGCAGAGGCGCAGAGGCGCAGAGGCGCAGAGGCGCAGAGGCGCAGAGGCGCGCCTTAGCCTGGCGATCAATTGGCACCAACAGGCGCAATCCCCATGCTGTCGCTGTCGCTGTCGCTGTCGCTGTCGCGCGCCTGGTGGGCCTTGCCCTGGTGGGCCTTGCCCTGGTGGGCCTGTCGCTGTCTGTATGTTGTCGCGCATAGGCCTATGCCTGCCTGCCTTGCACCATTTGGGCCATTGCCTCATTGATCGCGTCAATGCGCGACAGGGCAGGATTGCGCGCCTGTATCGCTTGTGCGCCTGTTTCGATTAGGTCCGCTAAATGGTAGGCAATAGCGCGCAATTCGCGTTTGTTGCGTCTGCCCTGTCTGTTTTGGGCCATAGTGTCTTTTTAATCCCTTGCTGTCGCGTAATAGGCCTAAACAGCGCGCCAGGCAGGCAGAGCGCAATTTAGGCATAGGGCGCGCATAGCAAAACGCCCTGCTAGCTATTGGCTAGCAAGGCGCAGAGCGGGGCGTTACGGTTTGCGCTTGGCGCGCAATCGGGCATGGATAATTGCCTCTATTGCCTCTGCCCGCGCCCTTTCCTCTGTTGTGTTGCCCCATGCATGGATTGCTAGGGCAAGGCGCGTTGATCGCAATTGTGACATTGGCGCGCGTTCAAACCTGGCGCGTTCGGTCGCGATTAATTCGGAATAGCTCATAAGTTGATCTCCCAAAAATCGGTTGTAATCACCCGACAACAAAACCGGATTGATCGCGTTTTGCCTTGCCTTTTGCGTAAAGCGCCACAATTGCGCCTTTTGGATCTAAGTGGCGGATATCGCTGTCGTCTCCGTCAACAACAGGCAGGCCCAAAAATGTTTCGTTATTGGCCAGCATTTGATCAACAACAGCGCGCGACCGAAAAACAACAGCGATACGCTCACCATTGGCCACAGCGCGCGAAACAAATGGCGCGTAGGCAGGCGCGCCGGAATAGCTAAACGTCAAATCGTAATTGCCAGGGATATTTTTGCGATTAGCAATTTTTGTGTAATCGTAAAATTGAACGTCGCTATGCAATTCAAAAATGTTAGGCGCGCCATTTAAAGGCAGCGCGATATTCTCCCACCGAATGTCGCTTGTGCCATTAAGGCGTACAACAAGCTTGAAACCGTCGCGTTTTGCCTTGCGTTGATAGGTCGCTATTTCCCGCGACAGTTGCGCCATAAATTCGTCTCTGTATTGGTTGAAATAGAGCGTTTTGCGTAGGCGCGACAGCATTACATTAGACATTGCCCCTCTGCCCGCCGTGAATAGGCATGGCTCTTTGCATCGGGCAAGCTCTGCCATAGCGCACAAGTTAACGCCACTTCCCATTGCTGGCATTAGATAAAGAATTGCTGTCTTTATCCCGTATCGCTCACCCTTGACTGTCTTTGCGTTTGTATCAAGGCCCAAAAGCGTTTCGGGCAATCTGGAAAAAAGCGATACGTTTTTGCTATCGCCTAAGATCTGCGCCTGTATCGCTAGCGACAGGCCCGATATATCAAATGCCAGGGTGTTTTTCGTTTGCATCAACATTGGTTTGTTTCCTTTTCCGGTTTGTTGTCTGGCGCCTTTATAGACTGGCGCCGGTTAGACAGTCAACTAATAGTTGTAAGGTGGGCCAAATATCCAAGCGTCAAGCGCCAGGGCAGCGCATAGGTAGATAAGGAATAGGGCGCCGTGGATTGCTGTTTGTTTCATTGATCGGTTTCCTTTTGGTTGTTGTCTGCCCTGGCAATAGGCAGGGCAGGCGATAGTGTCAAGCGTTAGTTGCATATAAATAGATAGATGCAATTGCAACTAAGGATGCGGGGTTAGCGGATAGGTCCGCCTACGCTCTGCGCTGTCGCTATTAAAAACGCGCGACCGAATTGCTATTGATCAATGGCAATCATTGGCCAGCTGTACCATTGACTGTACCAAATGCCCGCAAACCCGCACAAAACCTAGCATCTGCGCCCCATGCCCTATCGGGCAGACGCTAGAAAATGGCGGAAATCCGCCGTTTTTGGTTGTTTCGGGGGTGGGGGGAGGGGGTCTCCGCGTCCCCGCGCGCGTTTATAGGTGTAGGCCCCGTTCCGCGAAAATCTCAAAAGCTCAGTCAACCTTTACTTGAGTGAGACTCTTACCCCCTCGCCAGGGATCGCCGGTGGAGGCACTCACCCTTCCACCCTTTGAATTTAGTTGCAAAAAAGGTGGGTGTCGTCCTAACCCGCCTACGAGCTGGTGTTTTTGGCCAATGCACTCACCCTTCCACCTTTTCTTCTTATTTTCTAAGAGAAAAAAAATATATAAATAATGGATAAAAGGGGGGTGTTTTATATGCTCCGCCAGAAACCCAAATTTCGCGAAAAAGGTGGAAGGGTGAGTGCATTGGCAAAATTGCCGTGCAATTCCAGTGGCTTAAAGACACCCACCCTTTGTACCACCCTTTGGCCGATCTCAAAGGGTGGGTAGTAAAAGGGTATGGGGGTTAGTGTGTGTTGACTTCTTACGGCCTCACACCTATGCAGGCGTAAGACGAAACCACGAAAGGACGAAAAATGACCACTCGTAAATGCAACACCTGTGACCAAGACAAACCGCTCGACCAGTTCCGCACCATCAAGGTCTATCTCAATCACAAGTGCCGTGAATGTGAACGGGACGCCAACCGCCAATACATGAGGGGGTACCGTAAGCAGCGCGCAGCAGAGAAGCGCGCCCAGCCCCTGGCGACAACGACTGCCAACCCAGTAGGCCGGCCATCGATCCAGCAGGAAATAGACGCCCTCAAAGCCCAGATGCAATCGCTGCTTGCGTTCGCTTCTCTTCACGGCTACAACACCACCGAAACTTGAGAGGACAACGCCGCGTGAGCGATCCGTTCGACAGTATTAGCATCCCCGACTTCGATGCGCCTCCGGCGCCAGTGAGTTCGCGTAAGCCGAAAGCAAAATCGAAACCTGTACAGAAACCAGTACAGGAGATTGTCGAAGACGCCGACCCATTGCCTCTGCTCAAAGACGCGAAACCTGTCCTGGCGCCGAACCCCCACCAGCCCCGCGACTTAGTCGACGACGCCGGTCGGGTCTACGCCCTGCCGAAAGTGGATCTCAGCGAAGTCGAGATGATGGCCAGTGTCGGCATGACCACGAAGCAGATCGCCGACGCGCTCAAGCTACCGCCGACTACGTTTGGCAAGCTCGTCAAAAATGACCCCACCGTGCAGGAGGCCATCGACCGTGGCACCTCTCGCGGTATCAAGATGGTCACCGACAGCCTTTTCCAGAACGCGCTCAAGGGGAATGTGGCAGCGCAGATCTTCTTCCTCAAAAACAAGGGGGGATGGGCTGACCGGCAAGAACTTGACCAGCGGTTGCAAGTCGATACAAAGATGAATTTCGAAGACGCAGTAGAAGCGTTGAAGGCGGCGGGCATCGACCCGTCAAAAATATAGAAAGAAGCACATGGCAGACAACGACGATCTCCCCGACAACGTAGTGGCATTCGAACCCCGTGCCTCCGGCACTCAGAAGACAACGGACTTGCTGTTGGAAGACTGCATCGGTCGCTTCGACGAAGTTGTGGTGCTGGGCTTCACCGACGACGGCGAACTGGAGATCAGCGGCAACGTCGAGGGCGGCGCGGCTGCTGTGTACGAGGCGATAGCCGAGGCGGCGACGCAGATGGCGCTCACACACATCGACATGGTCTACCAAGGCACTCGCCATTGACCGACACGCACGACGAGAACTTCAAGCCTGACCTCGCGGCCATCGCCGATCAGGAGGTCGTTGCCCGCGCACAGATCGCGGCGCAGGCGGACGAGGAGAAGGCGGTCGCTCTCGCAGAGGCGATCCGCGTCATCCGCGCCCACAAGAAGAAGAACAAGCTTGAGTTCTTCACGGCGTACAAATGGCAGATGCAGTTCTACGAGGCCGGCACTCGCTCAAAGCAGCGGGCGCTCATGGCCGCGAACCGCGTCGGCAAATCCTACAGCGCGGCATACGAGATGGCCTGCCACCTCACTGGCAAATACCCCGACTGGTGGCCAGGCATCAAGTTCCACCGGCCCATCAACGCCTGGGCGATGGGGGTGACCGGCGAGCAGATGCGCGACGTGATCCAGAAAGAGCTATTTGGGACGCTGAACGGGCGGATCTTCGACGGCGGGTTCATTTTGCCCGACGAAGTACGCAGCATCGTTCCAGCCGCAGGCACACCACGCCTGGCGAAGGACGTCTACATCTGGCACCAGAGCGGGGGCTACTCCTGCTTGAGCCATAAATCGTACAGCCAAGGCCAAGCGCCGCTGATGGGAAGCTCCATCGACATCGCGTGGATCGACGAAGAGCCGACTGACCCTGAAATCTACCCACAGGTGCTGACCCGTACTGCCACCGGCAACGATGGCAGGGGCGGCTACGTCCTTTTGACGTTCACACCGGAAAACGGGATGACAGAACTGGTTGGCCAGTTCATGGAGAGCCTCAAAGAGGGGCAGTATCTGCAAAACGTGACGTGGGACGAGGCAGATCACCTCGACGACGACACAAAACGCCAGCTTTTGGCGGCGATTCCTGACTATCAGCGGGAAATGCGGTCGAAAGGCATCCCCGTACTGGGCGAGGGGATGGTTTTCCCTGTCGCGGAAGAGGCAATCAAGGTCGACCCGTTCGAAATACCGCAGCACTTCAAGATCTGCTGCGCCATCGACTTCGGCATCAGCCACCCTACAGCAGTGGCGTGGACGGCATACGACGCAGATCGGGACATCATCTACCTCTACGACTCATATAAGCGCGCAGGAGAGATCCCAGCGGTCCACAGCGCCATGATTCGGTCGAAGGGGCCGGCGATACCGCTGATCTATCCTCACGATGGCGACAACCGCGACAAAGGCTCCGGCAACACGATGGCAGACCTCTACCGCGAGGCAGGAATGAACGTCGTGGCGCGTTTCACCAACGCAGACGGCTCAAATTTCGTCGAGCCAGGGATCATGGAGATGCTCGAGCGGATGCGGACTGGCCGGCTCAAGGTATTTGCTGATCAGAAGGACTTCTTCGACGAATTTCGTCGCTATCACCGCAAACAGGGCAAGATCGTGAAGGAACATGACGATCTACTTGACGCAGTGCGATATGCAGCCTTGTCAGTGCAGCGTTTTGGCGTTAGTAAGGCGGAACTTAAGATGCCAGAGGTGTATGGACGCCACGGGGTGTCGTTAACCGAGGATTGGGACATTTAATGCCTGAGATCAAAGATACCCCGCTGGAAGAAAGCGAACTGCTGTCTCTCTTGGAGCGCAACCTCGACGCAGCGGACACCTACACCGAAAGCTTGGTTGGCGAACAGCGCGACAAGAGCCACCGTTACTACTACGGCGAGCCACTGGGCAACGAGAAGCCTGGCCGCAGCCAACACATCTCCCGCGACGTCTTTGACGCGGTCGAGTCCACCAAGGCACTGTTGATCGATACGTTCACCGCCGACCGGCGCGTGGTCGAGTTCACACCAGAGACGAACGAAGACATTGAGGCCGCACGGCAGGCCACTGAATTCGTCAATTATCTGTTCTACCGCCAGAACAACGGCTTCAAGATCCTGCAAGACACCTTGCACGATGGCCTCGTCAGCAAACTGGGCGTCGTGAAGCGTTGGTGGGACACCCGCTACACCTATGTGCAGGAAGAGTTCGCCGATCTGGACGAAGCGCAGTTCGTGATGATGGCGCAAGACCCAGAGGTGGAAATCACCACTCTCGACCAGACCGTCGTCCAACCGGAGATGGTTGACCCGATGACAGGCATGGTCGTTATGCCTGCCGTTACAACTTATACTGGTGAACTCAAGCGGCGCTTGAACAAGAGCCAAGTCCGCGTTGACAATCTGGAGCCAGAAAAACTTTATATCAGTCCTCGCGCCAAGTCGCTTGAGGACACCGACTTCGTCTCGTACCGCTACGAGAAAGAGATCGGCGAGCTTCTTGAAGACGGCTACGACCCAGAGAAGGTCGAAGAGCTTGACGAAGAATTGGATACCTACCGCGACTCGACACTGGGACGCGACAGCTACGACGAGTTCTCCGCCGAGACAAGTATGCGGGACGACCACCCGAACCGCAGCTATGTGACGATCTACGAGAGCTACATCCGCATTTACGACCCAGAGGTCGACTCGCGCTGCACCTACAAGGTCGTCCACTCACGTCGCACCTTGCTGGACATGGAGAAGGTCGAGAGCCACCCGTTCCGCGGCTGGTGTCCGTTCCCGATCCCGCACAAGGCCATCGGCCTGTCGCTTGCCGACGTGACAATGGACATCCAGAAGTCGCAGTCGACGCTGAAGCGGTCGGTCATCGATAACGCCTGGCTGACCAACACCAGCCGCTGGGTGGCCAACCTGTCACTGGTCCGTAACCCGCGCGACCTCATCGACAACAAGATCGGCGCCGTGATCGACGTCAACGCGATGGACCCGTCGTCTGTCGTGCAGCCACTGGCCACGCCACAGATCAGCCCCAACATCTTCACGACGATGGAGTTGCTGGAGCAGGAGAAGGAAGCGCGTTCAGGCTCCAGCCGGATGTCGAAGGGCTTGGACAGCGACGTCGTGTCGAAGCAGAACAGCAACGACATGGTCACGCGGTACATGAACGCCAGCAACCGTCGCACGATGGTCATGGCGCGTAACTTCGCCGAGAGCTTCCTCAAGCCACTGATGTTCGATCTCTACCGCCTGGCGATTGAGAACGACACGCAGCCACGCATGATCCAGTTGAGCGGCAAATATGTGCCAATCGACCCCAAGCAGCTTCGCGAACGCACCGAGATGGATGTGGCCGTGGCGCTGACGCCAGACGCCCGTGCTGCTGAAGCGCGGACGCTGACCATGCTTGACCAGATGTGGACTGCGAACCCGCAGGACCAGACGCTGGGCGGTATGTACCAGACGCAGCAGCGGTTCGCGCTGTTGGCTCGCGCTGTAGACCTTATGGGTCTGAAGGGCGGGGACAAGTACCTCCTGTCGCCGATGTCGCCTGAATACCAGCAGGGTATGCAGCAGAACCAGCAGCAGGCCGAGCAGCAGAAGCAGATGGCCCAGCAGATTGAGATGAAGAAGCTGGAGTTCGAAGAGCGCAAGGTCATGGTTGACGAGCGCAGGGCCGGCGTCGAAGAAGAGAAGCTGGTGCTTGAAGCCGAGAAGATCGGTGTCGAACTGTCGACCAAGGCGCAAGAGATGATCGCGAAGCAGGAGAAGGATTCTGCCGACCTCATCTTGAAGGCCGCAGAGTTCCGCCACGAACAGCAGACTGACATGGCCTACATCGACATTGAGTCGCTGAACGCCGCGCAGCAGAACAAGAACGGCAATCGCGGGGACGAGAATGACTGACTTTGAAAAGGCCGTAGAGGCTTTCCAGAAGAAGAAAAACCCCCGCACCGAGGCCGAGGCCAAGCGCGAGGCGTACAAGAAGATGGTCAAGGAGTACACCAAGCTCAAATACGGCTACAACAAGGCAGGCGAGCGCGTAGAGCGCCCGATAACAGAAAAACGCATAGCGATCGCCGAAGCCGCCAAGACGCGCGTCATCCCAGACGCAGCGGACGGCCTGGCGGACTTCTTTAAGGAACCCGAATAATGGATATCGACTACGGGATTGATGGCGCAGAGCATTCAGCCGAAAAGGCCAGTGCTTTGCTCAACAACGACGCTTTCAACGACGCCTACGCTTCGTTACTGGCGGATATCGAACAAAAACTCTTCATGTCGGATCTGGGCGCGCAGTCCGAACGTGAAACTCTATTTCATCTGCACCGCGCCGCGCAGATGTTCGTCAACAATATCGCATCTCGCATCAATCATTTTCAGTTGAAACAAATGCAAGATTCGATTACACAGGAGACTTGAAGTGACAGAGCAAACCGCAACGGACTCTGCACCGAGTGCTGAAGAGCGTTTGGCTGCGTTGTACACCGCCCCCGATGAGGACACGGCGGATACCAAAGCCGATTTACAGCCCGAAGATGAAGATGAGGGCGAAGTTGAAGTAGTCGAGGACGAGGTTGAAGCCGATACCGACGATTCCGAGGAAGCCGAAGACGGCCAAGCCGAGGACGAAGAGGACGAAGCCGATACCGAAGAGGAGTCAGATGAAGCTGACGATGACGACAAAGCCGAACAGCTAGTCGAGATCGAAGGTGAAACGCTGACGCTTGAAGAGGTCAAACTCGGATACCTCCGCCAGTCGGACTACACCAAGAAGACGCAAGCAGTTGCGGAACAACGTAAGGCTATCGAAGAAGACAGCCAGTATTACGCTTCCACACTGAATAGTCTCTTGACCGCCGTGGGTGCTGACGTTCAACGCTTTCAAAGCGTTGATTGGGAGCGCGCAGCGGTGGAAAACCCTGAACAGTACCACCAGGCCAAACAGGCTTACGAACACTCTCTCCAGACGTTCAACGGAATCCGTGGACAGGTGGAAGACTTCGTAGAGCGGACCAAGAAGACACAGGAAGCCGCGTTGAAGGCGCAAGCCAAAGAAGCGGTGGCCGTCTTGAAGACGACCATTCCTGGGTGGAATAACGAGTTGTACGCCCAGATCGGTGAGTTTGCCCATAAAGAGTTGGGTTTCGCGCCGGAAGAGTTCAACAACATCGCTGACCACCGCGCTATTCGGTCCATCTGGAGTGCCATGCAGTACCACAGGGGTCGCAAGGTCGTGACTGAGAAGAAAGTCAAAGTCGCACCTACCAAAACTTTGTCTGACAAAAGGGCAACGGAATCTAAGGTCGTTCATAACCGTAAACAGATGAACAAGCAGCGCGAAGTGCTGCGGAACTCTGGGAAGGTAGACGACGCTGTTGCGCTTTTGGCTAATCGCTTAAGGTAAATCAAAATGGCTACAATTTCTGGCGTTGCAAAAACTTATGACTTGGTCGGCAAGCAGGAAGATGTCGAAGACATCATCTATGACATCTCGCCAACCGACACTCCATTCCTTTCGTCCATTGGCACGTCCAAGGCGAAAGCCACTAACCACCAGTGGCAGCAGGACAAGCTGGCCTCACCCGCAGCCAACAAGGCTGTTGAAGGTGCGGTTGCTGGTGCTGCGACCGCTTCTGACACCACGCTGAAGTCTGCGAACACGCAGATCTTTAAGGGTGTTGTTGAAGTCTCCGGTACGGCTCGCGCCATCGGCCTTTACGGTCGTGCGGACGAACTGGCCCGCCTCGTTGCCAAGAAGGGCAAGGAAATCAAGCGCGACATCGAGTTCGCGATGGTGGGTAACGCACAGGCTGGTACTGCTGGCAACGGCACGACTGCCCGTGAACTGACTTCGGCTCAGAACCAGATCGCTGCTGGCACGACCAACACGAACGGTACGAACCGTGCGTTCACTGAAACGATCCTTCTGGACGTTATGCAGAAGGTCTTCACCGCAGGCGGTAACCCGAACCAGCTTCAGGTAACGCCGTCGCACTCGCTGATCGTTGCCGGCTTCGCAGCCGCTTCGGGACGCACTCGCGACTTCGGTGTGCAGAAGAAGGTCGTCAACGCAGTTGACCTGTACGTTTCGCCATTTGGTGAAGTTGCAGTGATTCCTAACCGCTTCCTCAACGCCAACACTGCCCTGGTTCTCGACACCGAGTACTGGAGCCGTGCAGTTCTCCGCCCAATGGCCACCACGGTCTTGGCGAAGGACGGCGACAGCGAGAAGCGCATGATGCTGACCGAACTGACGCTCGTTTGCGAAAACGACGAAGCTTCGGGCTTGGCGAGCGCACTGACCGCGTAAGTAATAGGGGGAGAGCGGCAGTTGGGTGTCGCTCTCCTCTTTTCTCTTGAATGAAAGACCCCCGATGTCCGACGAACTTAAAACTACCCTTGAGTTTGACCGCAACACGGGGCTTCACACGCTGCGGCACACGCAGGACGTAACTTCGATCATCGACGCGAACAAACGCGCACAGGCCGACAGTATCGGCACGAAATTCGGCGACTTTGCAAAGGTCGCCAGCATCCCTTACTCCGTAGTGCTTGAGTGGAAGCAGAAGTACGGCATCAACGCGATGGCCCCTTCCCCCGAAGACAAGATCCGCATGGTTGCTTTATTGAACGATCCAGACTATGCATTTCTTCGGACACGCGGAGGTAAGTTGTGAGCATAACCACCTACACCGAACTGAAAGCCGCTATCGCCGACTGGCTGAACCGCGACGACATTTCAGACGCGCGCCTAAGCGACTTTATCCAGATGGCCGAGAACCGCATCTTCCACGTCTTACGCATCCCGCCGATGGAGCGGTACGCGAACATCACGACCGACAGCGAAGGCAAAGTGGCGATCCCTGGCGACTTCTTGGAAGCGAAAGACGTCATCTTCAACAGCAAGGCTCTGGATCGCATTTCCACGACCGAGTTCTACGCCCGTGACGCCGCGCAAGGCACCCCGATTTCATTCATGCGTGAGACGGTGTATCTGCGCCTGTGGCCAACGCCAGGCCCAGACCTGACCGGCCTTAGCTTGGTGTATTACGCACTGCCGACCGCGCTGTCTGCGTCGAACGCGACGAACGCCGTCTTTGCGATGGCCCCCGAACTGTATTTGTACGGCGCGCTGGTCGCAGCCGGCGTCTACCACGGCTCACCTGTCGAGAAAATTCAGGTGTGGTCAGAGACGTTTAACGACACGATGCAAAGGTTGATGGAGAACGCTCGTCAGAGTGAGGTTTCCGGCGCCACCAACACTGTTCAGAGCGGATACTGATAGATGTCTACGTCGAGCTTCTTCACAGGCGGTGAGTCACCGCAGACCAACATCTATGAAGACAACGCAGCAGCAAGTGCTGCGGCAGCGGCGGCAAGTGCTGCGGCAGCGGCCTCGTCGTCGCGCATTGAGATGCGCGTTACGGCGACACACATTCAATACAAATACGTTGACGGCACGACGTGGTACGACGTTGTCGCCTTGGCCGACATCGATGGCCCACAAGGGCCAATCGGCCTTACGGGCGACACCGGAGCGGTAGGCGCGACTGGCCCCGCCGGAGCCACAGGTACGACCGGAGCGAAAGGCGACACGGGCGACCCAGGCCCAACAGGCGCTACCGGAGCGACAGGCGCCACAGGCCCAGCAGGCGCTACCGGCCCAGCCGGTCCAGCAGGCCCGTCTGTCGAGATTCAGAAAACCGCCACGCATCTGCAATGGCGCGTAGTCGGCGCGACGACGTGGATCGATCTCGTCCCGCTTGCTGACATTACCGGCCCGCAAGGTCCGGCAGGGACTACGGGCGCTACGGGCGCTACAGGAGCCACGGGTCCGCAGGGACCGGCGGGGGCTGACGGCGCTGATGCGGACAACAGCACTTTGAGCCTAACTCAGTTGGCCGACAAGTCGGTCAACAACACAAACACCGGCACCACGTTTGTCGCCACTGACCTTGCGGTCACGCTTGCGCCTGGAACGTACATCTTTGAGGTGGATGCGCTGTTCTCGTCGCCATCGGGTCCAGGTGTCAAATACACGATGAACTTCAGCGGGACTGCCAGTTCAGTTCGGTATCACTCATTCGAGGGTACAGACACCACGTCTGACCAGCAGCAGGCAACTGCTTTTGGGACAGCTTTTACCATCGGCTCTGGGACGGGATCGGCCAAGGTTTCTGGCGTAGTCACGGTCACGGCGACCGGCGTACTTGCATTTCAATTTGCTCAGAACAGCAGTTCGGCAACCAACACAACGCTGTATGCCGGAAGCTGGATGCGCGTTCGCAGCGTCAGCGGGACGGCACTAGACCCACTTGGCCCAGGTCCAGCAGGCCCGACCGGCCCGCAGGGTCCAGCCGGTGTCGGCGTACCCGTTGGCGGCACGACCGGCCAAGTTCTCGCGAAGACGTCTGCGACCGATTACGCCACTGGTTGGGCCACGCCGTTTAGTGGGGCATACACCGATCTGACCGGCAAGCCCACGGCGCTCTCCGCGTTCACCAACGACAGTGGGTATCTTTCAACCGTAAGCCTGACATCTGACGTAACTGACACACTGCCTGCCGACAACGGCGGCACAGGGCTAACCTCCCCTGGCACTGCTGGTAACGTCCTGACCAGCGATGGCACGGCATGGACTTCTGTTGCTCCTGACGCTGGCGCAAGCGTTGTCATCGGCGAAACCGCGCCATCCTCTCCAGAAGAGGGCGATGTCTGGTGGAACAGCACAACTGGCATTCCATATATCTATTATGACGACGGCACTACATCGCAGTGGGTTACGTTTGCTATGGGGCCGACAGGGGCGACAGGCCCGACAGGCCCGACAGGGGCGACCGGAGCCACAGGTGCAACCGGACCTGCGGGGGCGGTGGAGTATCCACAGAACATCCAGAACGGCGACTACACGCTGGTATTAGGCGATGCGGGCAAGCACATCTATTCGGCCAACGCCGGCGCACAGACCATCACAATCCCAACAAACGCATCGGTTGCGTTTCCGATTGGGTCGTTAATTGCGATTGTGAATGACGGGACAACTGATATTTTCTTGGCTGTCTCTGGGGTTACGGTTAAATCAAATACTAGCTCATCCGCATTATCAAATCCTGTGGTGCAAGTTGGTAACTCCGTGCAACTACTCAAGACAGGCACCAATGCTTGGAAGGCCACTTTTGGCGTGATTGTTCAGCGGACACTTCCTGGTACTTACCTAGTCATAGCTGGCGGTGGTGGTGGTGGCAGCGCATATAACGGCGGCGGCGGCGCTGGTGGTTATTTAACCGCTACCGGAAATATTCCTTACGGAACCAACATTATTACTGTTGGTGCTGGCGGCGCGGCTGGTGCCAACGGTTTGAATTCAAGCATAGGCTCGTCAGTAATTGCGATAGGCGGTGGAACGAGCAGTGCTTCTGGCGGCTCTGGTGGTGGCGGTGACGCTTTTGGAAATGCTGCGGGGGCAGGCACGGCGGGGCAAGGTAACAGTGGTGGCACTGGCTATAACGAATACAACGGTAACGTATACGCCCAAATTTACTACAGCGGGGGTGGCGGCGGCGCGGGGGCTGCTGGATTCGGCCAAGGCGCTGGGGCAGGCCTTTCTTCGTCAATCACAGGTAGTGCCGTCACTAGGGGCGGAGGCGGCGGCGCTCATTATACTTATAGTGGAACCTATCAGGGGTATAACGGTGGCGCTGGTGGTGGGGGTAATGGTGGCTCGACAGCTAACTCGACTGCGGGGACTGCGAACACAGGTGGAGGAGGCGGTTCAGGCCAAACCGCCCGCGC
>Ga0208052_100093_pt1 | contig 14251 bp, 8 predicted proteins | sample LakMenEpi18Jul08_FD_150710 | JGI IMG/M metagenome (GOLD analysis project Ga0208052, IMG submission 150710) | Freshwater microbial communities from Lake Mendota, WI - 18JUL2008 deep hole epilimnion (SPAdes) | ecosystem: Environmental > Aquatic > Freshwater > Lake > Epilimnion/Euphotic zone ... | reverse complement strand
TTCGAGAAGGATAACAACGACCAGAAGTACAAACTGCAATATAGCCACATTTGAGAGGATTTTTAGAAAAAGGAATGGGGTTTTTACCTAATACATAAATATCTCTAAGTTCCTGATAAAAAACTAATTTTGTAAAATCAGCCTTGCCTTCAGGAAGTAAATTTTCATCTTCTACATAGGGATTAGGTAAAAATATTGTCATAGCCTTTTCACCAGCACCATTCCAAAGTTGAATACCCCAACTTCTGGGTTCTCCTTGGGGATTTATTCGTCTATAAAATGCACCCTTACTAATCAAACGTTGCTGTCTTACTTCGCTAGAAGTTTCAGCATTAGGACCACCTAGCGTTTCCTCAATACATAAGTGAAAATGCCAATCTCTAGTAATAACAGTTAAATATCCATCATAGAGAACACACTTTTTAGGTGCTTCGTGAAACTCCAGTTCCAAAACACTCCCTTGTTCCAAATGTCCCAAACCAACTTGATGCCAATTTTGCTGAAATAAAGTATAAGTTAAACAAGCAAGAACATCACCTTGACAATCAAAAAACTCATATTCAATTTGCCAATTATTCCCAGTCGCTTCAATTATTTTTTCATTTACTGGTGTTACCCAACAATTAAAATCAGCCATAAAAAACTCTCCTTGTTTTAAAACGTAGAACTCAAACCAATTTGAAAACCTCTGCCACCGTCAGGAAAACCAGGAAACAACTGATAACGCTGATTAAAAAGATTTTCCACACTACCTGTAACTACGAGTTTATCACTTAAAGGTACAAGCAGTTTAAAATCAAAAGTGGTATAACCAGATAAAAATTCTGTATTTGTATTATTAGTTGGATATCCATTTAAGGAATTCATTAATAAACCCAAATACAAACCTTGGGGAGTTTCATAAGAAACTCCCAAATTTAATTTATCGGCACCAGCAAAACGCAATTCTTTGTTAATTTCTGCCGCGTTAGAACTCTTAAAAATGCGCGGATCATTGGCAGTGTAATTAACAAAAGTATAAATATTTTTAGCAACTTGTAAATTCAAAGTAGCCTCAATTCCCGTAGTTTCCACTAGTCCGATATTTTCCCAAGTTCCCGTATTACTATTTACGGGTGGTGTCAGTCTCTTAAAGGCAATTGTATCCGATACATTATTTTTGAAAAAGGTTAATCTTGCTAAACCAATATTACCAAGTTTTTGGTCAATACCAATATCAAAACTATCACCTCTTTCTGGTTTAAGTTCTGGGTTGCCAATATTACTAGGATTGACATTAAATAAGTTAGCAATGGTGGGAACTCGGAAATTCTGAATGTAATTTGCTCTTAAGGTAGTTGAATCAGAAACAGCATATTTTGTCCCCACAGAAGGAGAGGTAACTGAACCATTTACCAAACTGCTAAAATCTTGACGTAACCCTACATTTACAGTCAAATTAGGGATTAATACTACTTCATATTTGGTAAATAATGCTCCTTGATTAATGTCATTGTCATAATTTAATGTTTCTTTATTTGTAGAATAACTAAAAGAAGTATTCCTAACATTGACAGTTCGATAGTCAAAGCCATAAACTAAACTTTGATTTTTAGCAAAATTCCAACTATGTGTAGTTTGAATTCCGTAGGAACTTTGGTTAGTTTGAAAGCGATTTTGAGATGAAACTGAACCACTAGGATCAAAACGAGTATTCAAAAAATCACCATAAACTTTTGCTGTTAATAAAGAATCATCTCCACCTCCTAGTTTTAAATTCCAGGTTAAATCTGTTAAAATTTGATCTGTGTATTTGCGATTTTTATCTGTAAGTGAATTAAAAAAACCTTGTCCATTGACTGGAAAAGGAATTGACACTCCTCCCGGTGTTCCTTGTTCTTTATTTAAGTATAAAGTCGAGAAACTGAGAGTATTTCGTTTTCCTAAATCTGCTTCTAATTTGAGATTAAAATTGTTATAAAGTGCATCATTATTTTTTCGATTTCCTGAAAAATTAGCTTCAGGAATAGAAAAAGGATAATTATTTTCAGCTTGGGTACGATTGTAACCTACAACCCAAGAAATATCACCTTTTTTACCGCTGTTTTGAATACTCTGTTGATTGAGTCCATAAGCACCAATATTGACTTTTGCCTCTGTGGTAATTTTCTCTGTAGGACGACGGGTGATAATATTAATTACTCCCCCAATTGCATCAGAACCATAAAGAGTTGAACCTCCACCTGGTAATACTTCAATTCTTTGAATATTATTAGTTGTAAATTCAGAAAGATCAAAACCACCACTACCAGCATTATTAATTGGTCTACCATCAAGTAATATTAATACTTGACCAGTATTAGAACCACGAATAAGTTGACCACTTAAAGCGTTAACTTCTGTTCCTACAGTACCATCACCTAATATACCAGGAAGAAATTTAATTGCTTCTCTGACAGTTCTTGCACCTTGTGCTTCCATTTCTTCACCCGTAATTACATAAATTGGTCGGGTAGAATCTTTCACTGTTCCTTCCTGACGAAAAGGTGAAAAAACAGGTTCATTTAATAGTTCTCCAATGATATTTATTTCAATACCAGTTTCTTTTTCTTTAGTATCTGCTGATGTATTTTGAGTAATTTTATTTGAGACATTTTCTTTATATTGGGGAATTTCTACTGCTGTAACTTTGCAATTTCTACCCCATATTCCCAAGGTCATAGTCAGACTAGACGCAATAATTTGAATTCCCAGTTTCACAACTAAATTAGTAGACATTCTTGACCTCAACACCTGTATAACTAAAAACTTGACCAATGTAAAACTTACAGTATTTTCCATGACACGGTAAAAACTGCAACAATAAGGACAGAAGGAAGCCGCACTGCATTTATATGATAATTATAATCATTATCATATAAATAGTAAAAAATTGCAATAGCTATTGACATCAATTGATTATTCGCCTTGTACGGATGACTAGCCAACGATTAATAACATTAATTGTACTTAATTACGCGGAAATAGAAAAATCATTAAACGACCTATTGTCAAACCTTTCAAAGCTTAAAAATTTTGAAAGTAATATTTTATAAACAAACATTTTTGTATATGATGAAGATATATTTAATCGCTTTGCGTAACTCCTTCAAAAAGTAAAGTATGGAAATTTTATCTAATACCGTAGCTTTATCACGGTTGCAATTTGCATTTACAGCAATTTTTCACATGATTTGGCCTGTCCTGACCACAGGTATGTCTATCTACTTAATTGTCGTAGAAGGACTATGGTTAAAAACCAAAAATCCCACCTATTATCATCACGCTCGTTTCTGGTCAAAACTGTATTTACTAAACTTTGGAATCGGAGTTGCATCAGGTTTACCAATGGGTTTTCAGTTTGGTACTAACTGGGCACCATTATCGGAAGCCGTGGGAGACTTCTTAGGTAGTATTCTGGGATTTGAAGGCTCAATGGCATTTATGCTAGAGGCTTCTTTTCTAGGAATTATGATGTTTGGTTGGGAACGAGTTCCCCCCGTAATTCACTATTTAGCGACCATTCTCGTGGCTTTTGGGGCGAATCTTTCCACATTCTGGATTTTGGTTGCTAATTCATGGTTTCAAACTCCTAGTGGTGGACAAATGGTGAATGGTAAATTTATTGTTGATGACTATTTTCAAGCAATTTTAAATCCCTTCATGGTGAATAGTGTTCTCCATATGTTCTTAGCAACTTTGGAGACTTCTTTATTTGTCATTGGTGGTATTAGTGCTTGGTATATTCTCAATAATCGCCATTCAGAATTTTTCAGCAAATCATTTAAAATAGTTTTAGCAATATCTATTTTTGTTGCTCCCTTACAGGTCTACATTGGTCATGCTAGTGGTGATCAAGTTTATCACTATCAACCAACTAAATTAGCCGCAATTGAAGCCCAATGGGAAACAGTACCCGCTGGTGAATCTGCCAAATGGAATATATTAGCAATTCCGAATAGAAAAGCTGAGAAAAATGACTGGGAAATTTCTATTCCTAATGGTTTAAGTTACATTTTAGAACTCAAACCCAAACTTTCTGAACCAGTATTGGGACTGAAAGAATGGAAACCAGAAGACCGTCCCCCAATGATTCCTTTGATTTTTTATTCCTTCCGAATCATGGCAGGAATCGGCTTTTTCTTAGTAGGATTAATGCTGTGGAGTATCCTGCAATGGCTCAGGGGTAAACTGAGTTCGCACAACTTAACTCAACAAAAATGGTTATTACGGGCTTGGATTTTAGCTGCACCTTTGGGCTATTTAGCGATTGAATCAGGCTGGATTGTTCGCTGTGTGGGAAGACAACCTTGGACAGTATATGGACAAATTCGTACCACTGATGCTGCCTCTCATTTACCAGCAGGTGAAGTATTATTTTCACTAACAGTTATTACTATTCTCTACAGTGTTTTATTTGTCTCAGCCATGTATTTTGGTAGCCGCATTATTCGCAAAGGACCAGATTTAAATTTACCAGTACCAGGAGGTGAAATCAAAACGGTAATTGCCACTGAATCCGTAAGTCATATTCCTGATAGTCGTCCTCTAGAAACACCACAATAGCCAGAAATTATATGGAAGCTTTATTGCACTTTTTACCACAAGTTTGGTTTGTAATTCTGGGGCTATTTCTGTTCCTTTATGTCCTTTTAGATGGCTTTGATTTAGGCGTTGGTATCCTCTCCTTAACTTCCTCATCTGAACAACGTCGTAGCTTATTAATGACCAGTCTGGGTAACGTTTGGGATGCTAATGAAACCTGGTTAGTGTTAATGGCAGGGGCATTATTTGGGGCTTTTCCCTTAGCTTATGGGACAATTCTCAATGCCCTTTATTTACCTTTGATGGTAATGGTTGTGGGGTTAATTTTGCGGGCTGTTGCTTTTGAATTTCGAGAACATTCTGATAATAAAAGTTTTTGGAATTTTGCCTTTGGAATCGGCAGTTTTATTGCTTCTTTATTTCAAGGATTTGCCTTGGGTGGTGTATTAGCAGGAATCAAAGTTGATGTAGCCGGACATTTTATTGGAGGAATGTGGGATTGGTTAAGTTGGCAATCATTACTAACAGCATTAACACTTGTCCAAGGTTATGTATTGATTGGTTCAACTTATCTGATTCTTAAAACTGAGGGTACATTACAAGAAACTCATTTTCGCACTGCAAAATTAGCAGCTTGGACAACTTTTATTGGAGCAATTTTAATTACAATCAGTACACCAATTGTCTATAAAAATGCTAGAGATAGGCTATTTCATCAACCAGAAGTTTATATTTTTGCCCTAATTCCTTTATTGGGTATGCTGTTGATTTGGTTGCTGTTAGAAAGCCTAAACCGGAAAGAGGAAGTTACCTCATTTGTTTATACAGCGTTAATATTTCTGCTGACATTTATTGGGTTAGGATTTATTGCCTTTCCCTACATTATTCCCCCCACTATTACCATTTATCAAGCAGCTTCTTCTGCCAGTTCAATGGTGTTTATGATTACTTTCATTGGGTTTTTAATTCCGATTATGTTGTTTTACAACATCTACAATTACTTTGTCTTTCGAGGAAAAGTGGTCATTAGTGAAGAGGGAGAATAAATTCCTCATAATTTACCGGGAATGATGGGAGGTATAAATCTCCCATTATCATTGTTACAAATTGCTAACCGCCTCCGCAATTTTCCCAGACACAAAAGGCAAAATTTCCCGATTTGTAGCTTGCTCTTTCCCTTCCGTAAACACCACCAACAGATAAGGACGTTGATCAGGTAATTCAATATAAGCCGCATCGTGACGCACTGTACTTGTCCAACCTGCTTTTGACCAGATTTGACTATTTTTCGGTAATCCACCGCCTAAGAAGCCTGTAACTTGGTTCTCGTCGCTATTTTGGGGTAACTCTTCTAGCTGAGGACTGCGTTTAAGTAAATTCATCATAGATTGCGATCGCCCACTGGACACCGCTACCCCTCCGATGATACTATGTAATAATCTCGCAGTGGCATCGGTGGTCAGCATATTGCGATTTTCAAACATCTCTCCATAAAAAGCTCTTTCTCGACCATAGGGACCATCACCCCAGGTTTTTTGACAGAGATTAATCGCTTGCATTTCTTCCCACCCCAAGGACTGATAATAGCGATTGATAATATTACGCTGATATTTCCAGGTTTCAAAGGGACCGGGGGTTAATTGGGGACCGGAAGTAGTCCCACTAAGAATATCAACAATTAAACTGGTAGCATCGTTACTAGAGTCAACGATCATATCAGTTAAAGCGCGGTCTAATTCTTTGGATGGTTGAATCATGGCCTTTTCTAACCATTCTTGCACCACTACCAAATAAAATAATTTTACCACACTAGCAGGATAAATCCGTTCCGCGCCTCGATAGCTAAAACCCCGCACTGGGTGTTCCCAAAAAGCATTGGGAGTCAGTGCACCACCTGTATTAACTGGTGCGGGATGATCATAGACAACCCAAGTAAGTGCAATTTGATTGATTGCTAAAGTTGAAAATTGTGTCCAAGTTGCTTCTAAAATTTGATTAGCGATATTTTCTAGTTGTTGGTCTTGATTAAAAAAAACCATTTGTAAATTCCTGATGATATTTTTACTATTGATAGTTCATTAATCTTATCATTTAGGACAATTACCAGCAATAATGGGCATCTTGCATCTTGCTTAATTCTATGATTTTATGTATAATACTGAGATATCTATGATAAATGGGTGATTTTCGGGTAATTTACCATGACATTTGATTTAACAAGATTTTATCAAGCTTGTAACCCTAACAAAACTCTTGATCAAAGTAAAGCTGAAGATAGACAATATTATATTGATTTTTCCGAGGTACGGGGTGCAGAAATTATTAGGGAATTTAGAAGAACTATTGCTTTACTTTCTCCTGAAATTCCCACTTGTCAATTATTTACAGGACATATTGGTTGTGGTAAATCTACGGAATTACTGCGATTAAAAGCAGAATTGGAAGAATTGGAATTTCATGTAGTTTATTTTGAGTCTAGCCAAAGTTTAGATTTAGCTGATATTGATATTACAGATATTTTACTAGCAATTGCTCGTGAAGTTAGTCAAAGTTTAGAAGCAGCAGAAATTAAACTCAAACCAGGATACTTTCAAAATCTATTTACAGAAATAGCGGAACTTTTACAAACACCATTAGATATTGGTTTTGAAGCGGAATTATCCGTAGGTATTGGCAAAATTACTGCTAAAACAAAAGATAGTCCTAAATTGCGGGGTCAACTTCGACAATATTTAGAACCTCGCACCAATGGAATTTTAGAATCAATTAATCAAGAATTACTTATTCCTGCAAGAGAAAGACTGAAAAAACGTGGTAAATCAGGTTTAGTTGTAATTATTGATAACCTAGATAGGGTAGATAATGCTGTTAAACCAAATGGTCAATATCAACCAGAATATCTATTTGTAGAAAGGGGTGAACAATTAAATAAATTAAAATGTCATGTTGTTTATACAATTCCTCTAGTTTTGATATTTTCTAATGCTTTAGGTAGGTTAACAAATCGCTTTGGGGTAGATCCTAAAGTTCTACCAATGGTAGCAGTTAAAAAAAGGAATGGTGTAGATTATCCCGCAGGAATTACACTATTAAAAGAAATGATTATGAAAAGAGCTTTTCCCGGAGTCAGTGGAGAGGAAAGTCAAAATTTAATTACAAAAATATTTGATAGTCCTGAGACATTAGAACGACTTTGTAAAGTTAGCGGTGGTCATTTGCGTAACTTGTTAATGTTATTATTTCGTTGTTTACAAATGGAAGATACACCAATTTCTCGAAAATGTCTGGAAACAGTGATCAAAAAACGTTGTAATGAGTTAAATTTAGCAATTACACCTGACGAATGGGAGTTATTACAGGAAGTACAAAAGACAAAAAACTATCGAGGAAATGAAAAATATGATATCCTACTTCGCAGTATGTTTGTATTTGAATATCGAGACGAAGATGGATCTTGGTTTGATATTAACCCAATTTTAATAGAAACGTAGAAATGTTTGATTTAAGAGGATGTTTTAAAAGTGGTATCCCATAGTTTTACCCCCCTTAATCCCCCCTTATAAAGGAGGGAAACAATACCCCCCTTAATCCCCCCTTATAAAGGAGGGAAACAATACCCCCCTTAATCCCCTGAAGGAGGGAAACAATACCCCCCTTATAAAGGAGGGAAACAATACCCCCCTTAATCCCCCCTTATAAAGGAGGGAAACAATACCCCCCTTAATCCCCCCTTATAAAGGAGGGAAACAATACCCCCCTTAATCCCCCCTTATAAAGGGGGGAAACAAGAAAATACTGAAATGAGGAAATAATGTCATGAATAATCCAGAAATCTCTCCCGATAATAATGAAAATTCTTTGCGAACGATATTGAGAGCAATTAATTTTTCTCAAGGTCAATTATCGTTGATTTTTCTACGTTGTAATTATGCGAAATTACGTCAGCAAATATCAACACAAATTCATCAAGTTTCCTCTATTCCTATTCGAGAAATAACTTTAACAGCGTCTACAAAAAGTTTGTATAATCAAATATCTCAAGAATTGGGAAATGAACAACCACAAGCTTTAATGATTTCTAGTTTGGACTCCGTGAAAAACATTGATGTGATTTTGAGTTTGTCTAATCAAATTCGAGAGGAATTTAGAAAAAATTTCCCTTTTCCGATTTTGATTTGGATAGATGATCAAATTCTTAAAAAAATTATCCGCGTCGCACCAGATTTAGAAAGTTGGGGGAGTATTCTGGATTTTGAAAATGATACGGAGGATTTAATTAATCTAATTCGAGAAAGAACAGAAGAAATATTTATTAATGATCATATTCCCAGTCCTCAAGTTTATCAAGAAATAGAATTTGCGAGTCAGGATTTACAAAATAGAGGAGCAGTAATAAACCCAGAAATACAAGCTGGTTTAGATTTAGCTTTTGGTTTACGGGAATATCAACAAGATCATTTAGATCATGCTTTAAATTATTATCAAAAAAGTGGAGAATTTTGGCAAAATTATAATAATACCCCACCCGCGCTGTCGCGCACCCTCCCCTTGCTAAGAGGAGGGTTAGAACGTTATGGGATAATTTTGGTAAAAATATCTTTAGTTTATACTCGCAAAGCCGAAATTAATAATGATGAAGATTTAGAAAATTGGCAAAATTCTAGAAATTATTTACAGCAAGCTTTAGAGATTTTTGAAAAAGCGCGAAGATTAGATCTAGTAATTCAATATATCAATGATTTAGGAGAAATATTCCGACATTTAAAAGCGTGGAATGATTTAGAAAATCTAGCTCAAAAATCTTTGAATTTATCTGAAAATGTAGAAACGTTCCATGGAAAGTCTGTACTTTCACAAATTTGGTTAAGTCAAAATTATGGTTTTCTCGCAGAAGTTGCTTTAGAAAATCAAGACTATCTAAAAGCAAATCAATACGCACAACAAGCAATAGATATTTTAACTAAAATTCCCAATTTACCCACCCAAGAATATAGCCAATATCGTTTATTTATATCCCGTTCTCAAGTGGGTTTAGGGGAAATATCCCCAGCTATTCAAACCTTAGAAACTGCTAAAAATCAAAGTTATCATCAATATAATCCTAAACTTTATATTGCGATTTTAGAAAAATTAAGTTTTCTATATTTCCAAGAAAAACAATATTTAAAAGCATTTAATCTCAAACAAGAAAAATTACAAATTGAACAACAATATGGTTTTCGGGCTTTTGTTGGTGCTTCTTATCTAAACCCCCAACGTCAAATTATCAATACTCCCTTACCTGGAGAACAGAGGGAAGTCGAAAACTTGGAAAATACTGCTACAATTGCTAGAGAAATTTCTGCTTCAGGAAGAGAACAAGACGTTAAACGGTTGCGGACTAGAATTGCGGGAACTCAACATAAATTAACTGTAATTCATGGTCAGTCTGGAGTTGGTAAAAGTTCGATTTTACAAGGTGGTTTAATTCCCGCTCTTCAAAAAGAACCCATTGGAGAACGGGACGCTGTACCTATATTTTTACGAGTTTATACAAATTGGATAGAACTTTTAGGAGAGAGTTTAAAAACAGAAACTTTAAAATCAACAAATGATCAATTATCTCCACATTCTACAGATACAATTATTCAAAAATTGCGAAAAAATGCTGATAAATATTTATTAACGGTTTTGATATTTGACCAATTTGAGGAATTTTTCTTTGTTTATACTGATAAAATCCAGAGAAAACCATTTTATGACTTTTTCCGAATCTGTTTAGATATTCCTTTCGTGAAAATTGTCCTTTCTTTGCGGGAAGATTATTTACATTATTTATTAGAATTAGACCGTTTAGTTGATTTGACTGTCACTAATAATAATATTCTTGATAAAGATATTCGCTATTATTTGGGTAACTTTTCTCCCCCAGACGCTACAACAGTAATTCAAACTCTCACGGAAAAAACTCGGTTTTATTTACAAGCAGAATTAATTACGGAATTGGTCAAAGAATTAGCGGGAGATATGGGGGAAGTGAGACCCATAGAATTACAAATTGTGGGAACACAATTACAAACTGAACAAATTACAACCTTAGCAAAATATCGAGAATTTGGGAATAAGGAAAAGGTAGTAGAAAAGTTTTTAGAAGATGTTATTAAAGACTGTGGTTCAGAACATGAACAAGTAGCGCGACTGCTATTATATTTACTCACAGATGAAAATAATACCAGGCCTTTAAAAACCAAAGATGAATTAGTAGTACAATTACCAGAAAGTGAAAATCTGGATTTAGTTTTGATTTTAAATATCTTCGTTGCGTCCGGTTTGGTCTTACTATTACGAGAATCTCCAGCAGATAGATATCAGTTAGTTCATGATTATTTAGTTGAGTTTATTCGTCAACAGCAGGGAAATGAATTATTAGCAAAATTAGCTCAAGCTCAAGCAGAATTACAGCAGGAAAAGGAAGCTAACCAAATAATAGAAACAGCCAGAATTAAAGCTGAAGCACAAATTAAAGAAGCACAAAAAAGATTAAAATTAAGTTCTGGTTTAGCTGCGAGTTTGGTAGTAATTGCAGGTATGGCTTCTGTCTATGGAATTAATCAGTTGAGAGAAACTAATATTGCTAGAACAGAAAAAACTAAATTAGAGAGAGAAACTCAAAAATTAAAAAATCAAACTAAAGACTTAGAATTAAAATCTCAACAAGCAGAGAACAATAAACAAACAGCAGAAAATAATTTGAAATTAGCAAGACAGAATTTATTAGCAGCTAAAACCAAATTAGCACAAGTAAATAAAGAAGCAGAATCAAAAATTAAAACAGCCAATGATAAGACAAAAGCTGCTCAACAGAATACTAAAAAAGCAGAAGAAGATTTATTAGCAGCTAAAACCAAATTAGAACAACTAAATAAAGAAGTAGAATCAAAAATTAAAACAGCCAATGATAAGACAAAAGCTGCTGAACAGAATACTAAAAAAGCAGAAGAAGATTTATTAGCAGCTAAAACCAAATTAGAACAACTAAATAAAGAAACGATCATAGCTTTAGCAAATCAATCTACGCCTAAAGCAAAAATCAAAATTGCTAAAACCATAATTGATCGAATTAAGAGTTATAAAGACAAATACTGGGCAATTGGTCTAAACGGGGATACGCTCCAACCAGATGCATTTCTCACCTTCTTCAAAGCGAGAAGTCTGCCATTCGCGTTTTTTGTGCGGAGTCGAGTAAAAAAGGTGGTATTGGGCGAGGACTCTGCCTACGAGCAGAACATTATTACGCTCAATAAGTACATTGAAGATATTATCTCCCAGGAGAGTGAAAAATGCAAACTTAAGATCGTTCAACTTGAGGATTACAAAAAGAATAACCGACCAATTGGTTTAAACGGGGATTATCAAAAGCCTGATGAATTTATTGATTTCTTTGCCGAACGAGATCTGCCATTTGCATTTTATGTGTGGAATGTAAAAGGAGTTTCACCACAGGGTAACTACTCTGCCTACGATCAGAACATTGCCACTTTAAATAACTACATTAAAGAACTGAAAGCGGAGAATTTGCTATAGGAATTTCAGGCACATCAAGGTCCCGTCTGGGGTGTAAGTTTCAGTCCCGACGGTAAAACCATTGCTACTGCTTCAGATGACAAAACAGCGCGGTTGTGGGATTTACAGGGGAATTTGCGACGGGAATTTAAAGGACATAAGGATTATGTCTATACTGTAAGTTTAAGTCCCGACGGTAAAACCATTGCTACTGCTTCTTTGGACAAAACAGCGCGGTTGTGGGATTTACAGGGGAAATTGCTACAGGAATTTAAAGGACATCAAAGTGTTGTCAATAGTGTAAGTTTCAGTCCCGACGGTAAAACCATTGCTACTGGTTCTTGGGACAATACAGCGCGGTTGTGGGATTTACAGGGGAATTTGCTACAGGAATTTAAAGGACATCAAAGTGTTGTCACAAGTGTAAGTTTCAGTCCCGACGGTAAAACCATTGCTACTGGTTCTGGGGACAAAACAGCGCGGTTGTGGGATTTACAGGGGAATTTGCTACAGGAATTTAAAGGACATCAGGATTCTGTCTGGGGTGTAAGTTTCAGTCCCGACGGTAAAACCATTGCTACTGGTTCTGGGGACAAAACAGCGCGGTTGTGGGATTTACAGGGGAATTTGCTACAGGAATTTAAAGGACATAACGGTTATGTCAATAGTGTAAGTTTCAGTCCCGACGGTAAAACCATTGCTACTGGTTCTTGGGACAATACAGCGCGGTTGTGGGATTTACAGGGGAATTTGCTACAGGAATTTAAAGGACATAACGGTTATGTCAATAGTGTAAGTTTCAGTCCCGACGGTAAAACCATTGCTACTGGTTCATTAGACAATACAGCGCGGTTGTGGGATTTACAGGGGAATTTGCTACAGGAATTTAAAGGACATCAGGATTCTGTCACAAGTGTAAGTTTCAGTCCCGACGGTAAAAACATTGCTACTGGTTCTTGGGACAAAACAGCGCGGTTGTGGGATTTACAGGGGAATTTGCTACAGGAATTTAAAGGACATCAGGATTCTGTCATAAGTGTAAGTTTCAGTCCCGACGGTAAAACCATTGCTACTGGTTCTTGGGACAAAACAGCGCGGTTGTGGCCTGTGCGGAATTTAGACCGGGTACTTAAAGATGGTTGTGCTTGGTTAAGGGATTATTTACACAATCGGGAGGTTAAGTTGAGTGATCAAGATCGTCGATTATGTGATGATATTTGAAGTTGTCTGAATCAGGATATCCAGGATTAAAGGATTAACAGGAAATAATTTTTACAATGATAGGAAAGGTAATTAAATTACCCCCCTTAGTCCCCCCTTGGAAATGGGGGAAACAGAAAATCCAGTTACTTTGAAATTACCCCCTTAGTCCCCCCTTGGAAATGGGGGAAACCGGAAAATCCAGTTACTTTGAAATTACCCCCCTTAGTCCCCCCTTGGAAATGGGGGAAACCGGAAAATCCAGTTACTTTGAAATTACCCCCCTTAGTCCCCCCTTGGAAATGGGGGAAACCGGAAAATCCAGTTACCTTGAAATTACCCCCCTTAGTCCCCCCTTGGAAATGGGGGAAACCGGAAAATCCAGTTACCTTGAAATTACCCCCCTTAGTCCCCCCTTGGAAATGGGGAAAACCGGAAAATCCAGTTACTTTGAAATTACCCCCCTTAGTCCCCCCTTGGAAATGGGGGAAACCGGAAAATCCAGTTACCTTGAAATTACCCCCCTTAGTCCCCCCTTGGAAATGGGGGAAACCGGAAAATCCAGTTACCTTGAAATTACCCCCCTTAGTCCCCCCTTGGAAATGGGGGAAACAGAAAATCCAGTTAATTTGAAATTACCCCCCTTAGTCCCCCCTTGGAAATGGGGGAAACCGGAAAATCCAGTTACTTTGAAATTACCCCCCTTAGTCCCCCCTTGGAAATGGGGGAAACCAGAAAATCCAGTTACTTTGAAATTACCCCCCTTAGTCCCCCCTTGGAAATGGGGGAAACCAGAAAATCCAGTTCCCTCCCCTTGACAAGCAGGGGGTTTTCATTTTCTAAATTCTAGCAGAAGAAAGAGCGAAACTTTTACTATTATTCGCTCTTTTTTCCGTTGATAATCTATTGAGCAATTATTTTATTTTATTATTAAGTATTCCCTAGT
>Ga0208052_100091_pt1 | contig 14538 bp, 20 predicted proteins | sample LakMenEpi18Jul08_FD_150710 | JGI IMG/M metagenome (GOLD analysis project Ga0208052, IMG submission 150710) | Freshwater microbial communities from Lake Mendota, WI - 18JUL2008 deep hole epilimnion (SPAdes) | ecosystem: Environmental > Aquatic > Freshwater > Lake > Epilimnion/Euphotic zone ... | reverse complement strand
AGTAACGCTCTCTTTTTTGACCAAAACCAGCCCGAATTAGCCGATATTGGCTCTAATCAGCAGCTATCGGAACCGGTTGCGTCTGAGCAGCCAAGATTGGTTACGCCTGTTCAGGGGGGATGGTCTTATGGGCCGGCTGTGGCTGCGTGGGCTTCGAAGTTCATGCAGGTTGAGTTGATGCCGTGGCAGGTGACGGCGTTATCGGGGCAGTTGCTTCACGATGAGAATGGTGAGCTTGTGTTTCGTGAGTCTTTAGTCAGTACGGCTAGACAACAAGGCAAGTCGGTGGCGTTACGGGCGCTTATTGGTTGGTGGGTTACTGAATACGCCGCGACCCGTGGGAAACCTCAATTTGTGTTGTCAACGGCAAACATGCTTGACAGGGCGGAGGCAATTTTTAACGATTTGGCTTTCATTTTGCGGGACTTGTTTGGCGCTAAGTTGTTGCAAGCGTTGGGCCGTAAATCTGTGCAGATGCCTGACGGGTCACGTTGGGAAGTTAGAGCTGCGTCTACCAAGCTTCATGGCGGGTCTTACGACCTTATTGTGGTTGACGAGTTGTGGAACATTGCCCCGGAAGTATTAGACGACGCTTTGAAGCCGTCACAGATTGCCCGCCCTAATCCGTTGCTTTCTATGTGGTCCACTGCCGGCGATGAATCCTCTACCGCGATGATTAACTATCGTTCTATTGCTTTGCAGGAAATTGACGAAGGGGTAATTGCGGAACGCTTTTTTGCTGAGTGGTCTATCCCTGCCGGCTGTGACCCAAGAGATGAGCAGTATTGGGGCTTATCTAACCCGGCTTTAGGTAGAACCATCACCGTTAAAGCTTTGCGGGCTGCTTCTAAGTCGGACAGTTTCCCACGTTCTCACGGCAACCAGTGGAGCGCCAGCCGAGGCGCTTGGCTGGACGCCGGGCAATGGGACAAGTGCCGCACAGTTCACGACATTCCTGCCGGCGGAATTCTTGCTGTGGATTCATCGGTGGATGAGGCCCGTTATGTTGGGGTTAGGTCTGTGGCTAGCAACGGGCAAGTGTTTGTGGCTGTGGAGTTTGTTGTGGATACTGAGGCGGAAATGTGGGCAAACATTGACCGAGTAATGAAACATCCTTCGGTTATCTTGCTTGTTACGCCTACGTTAGAAATCCATGTGCCGCCAAACTTGCAGCGCCGTTATCAACTAACCGGCTATGCGGAACTATTGCGTTACACAGCTCTTGTTAGGTCCATGATTTTGGAAGATAAGGTACGCCACTCAGGTAATCAAACCCTTGCCGAACATGTCAACCGAGCGGTTTTAGTTCGAACCGCGCAAGGCGCTGTGCTGTCGTCGCAGAAATCCCCCGGCCCAATTGAAGCGGCGCGCTGCATGGTGTGGGCAGTGTCAGCTGTAAGCCGACCACAAAACAAGTCAAAACCAATGCTAGTGGTGATGTAGTACGGTTATTATCTAGGCAGGTATGTCGCCCGTTGTCGGGACGGGTGGCATGCCACTACTCGAAAGTTGCTTATGGCGTTATTTGCTAAAACCGAAACTAAAGCACAAATAAGCCTTACGGATACCCCAAAAGTGCAGGCCGGTGCAGTAGGCGGCTATAACTCAAACATGGCTGGCCCCAACATGATTGGTCAGTATTACTCTTACGTTGAGGGTGAAGCCCGTAATCGTGCTATGCAAGTGCCGGCCATTAGCCGCGCTCGTGACTTGCACGCCAGCGTTATTAGCGCAATGCCGTTAAAAATGTACCGCGAATATTGGGATGACACAGAGCGAGAAATGAAATACGAGGACATTGCGCCTCGCTCGTGGCTACGCCGACCTGACCCACAGATTCCTTACGAAACTCTCATGGCTTGGACGTTTGATGACCTAGCGTTTTTTGGTAGGGCCTTTTGGTATATCACTTCCCGCACCGCTGACGGCTATCCAGCTTCTTTTACTCGGTTACCTGCCGGCTCAATTACTACACAAGACCAAGACGGCCCGGTGTGGTACGCGCCTTCTAAGGAAGTTTATTTTCAGGGCGGGCAAATTGACCCGGCGAACCTTGTGCAGTTTATTAGCCCTGTTCAAGGCTGGATTTATTCAAGCGAGCAAGCGATTGCTACAGCTTTAAAGATTGAGGACGCAAGGTATAGAAACGCTAATACAGCGATTCCGTCGGGTATTTTGAAACAGACCGGCGGCGAGCCTTTAAGCGGTCAGGAACTTAGCGACTTGGCAGCAGCTTTTAACCAAGCTCGCTTGTCTAATCAAACCGCCGCGCTTAACGAGTTTCTTTCTTATGAGGCAACTAGCGCAACCCCGGACAAGATGTTGCTTATTGAGTCTGCGCAGTTTTCAGCGCTTCAAATGGCTCAAATTTGCAACATTCCGCCTTATCTTCTTGGCGTCCCTACGGGTTCATACGCCTATACCAATAGCCGTGAAAGTCGCATAGACCTTTTCCTATATGGCACCAAAACTTATGCAGAATGCATTACTTCTACGCTGTCAGCTAATTCAGTGCTACCTATTGGCACGTATGTTGAATTTGATTTTGATTCTTACATAGGCGAAGTAGACGACGCTAACACTTCCCGCGAAATGGTCAACGGCGGCGATGACGACGAAAACAACGCCCGAGAAGTAGCCGAAATAGTGCAAAAAATTTACCTTGGCGTAGTTAATGGTCTTATTACAGCCGACGAAGCACGCTCAATTATTAACCAAGCAGGGGCAGGGCTTTCAACATCGGCCCCCACAGAACCAAACGAAACGGAAGAAAATGATTAAGTTAAACGCCCAAGCCGTCACGCTTGACGCCGCAGCTGGCGACATGCCTACCCGCACCATCACTGGCATTGCTGTGCCCTATGGCGAAACCGCTGTAGTCTCGGACGGCACCGCTGTTCGTTTTGAACAAGGCGCACTACCCGTAGACGGCAAAGCCCCCAAGCTGTTTATGTACCACGACTCTTCACAGCCTGTCGGCCTTGTTACCGAACGCGTAGACACCCCCGAAGGCATGATGTTTGCCGCCCGTATTTCAGCAACCGCAGCCGGTGACGAAGCTTTAACTCTCGCATTAGACGGAGTTCTTGACTCTGTAAGCGTCGGAGTTAACCCAACCAAGTTTTCCTATGACGATGACGGCACAATGGTCGTCACTGAAGCTAGTTGGTTAGAGCTCAGTTTGGTGCCGGTGCCGGCATTTGCCGGGGCAGAAATTGAGAAAGTTTATGCATCCGCCGAAAATGTTGTGTTAGCATCACAAGAAGAACCCGACACAGAACCCACACCAACCGAAGTCGAGGAGACAGAAACCGTGGACGCAGTACAGCCCGAAGCAGTCGTAGAGGCCGCAACACCAACAGCACCAATTCCTGCACAGCCAAAGCGCAAGTTTGCACTTCCCACACCGGGCGAGTACATGGCTGCAATGCACATTGGTGGTACAACTTTTGCAAACGTTTCAGCCGCAGCAAATGAATACATGCTTTCTAAGCAGTCAGCACTTCAAGCTGCAGCAGGTGACGTACTTACCACCAACACCCCGGGCCTTTTGCCAGTTCCAGTTCTTGGGCCAGTGTTTGACGACCTGAACTACATCCGTCCAGTAGTTGCAGCTGTTGGTGCTCGTGCAATGCCTGACGGCGGACAGTCCAAGACTTGGATTCGCCCAACATGGACAACCCACACGAGCGTGGCAGCACAGGGCGGGGAGCTTGTAGGAGTATCTGCAACAACCCCACAGATTGCTTCCAATGTGGTCAGCAAGACAACCCTCTCGGGGGCCGTCCAGTTCTCCATACAGGACATCGATTTCACGTCACCCGCAGCGTTAGAAATTATCTTGCGAGACCTTGCAGGCCAGTACATGCTTGCATCCGACAACGTAGCAGCCGACGCAATCGTCGCCGGCGCAACTGCTTCGGGCGCAACATGGGACGTAACCGCAAACGACCCAAGCACACTTATTAGTGCTATTTACACAAGCGCTTATAACATTCTTTTGGAAACCAACTTCCTGCCCGACCACATTTTTGTGGCACCCGGAGTATGGCAAGCACTTGGCGCACAGCTTGACGCAGACAAGCGCCCTGTATTCCCATACGTTGGCGCTGCTGGTCTCATGGGCGTTAACGCCATGGGCTCTGCAAACGTTACCGTTGCAAACACCTTTAACCCATTTGGCCTTAACCTTGTTGCGGACCGCAACTTTGCAGCGGGCACAATGGTGGTAGCCCGTGGACAAGCAATTGAGTTCTACGAGCAAGTGCGTGGCATCATGTCGGTAGAAGTACCCGAAACACTTGGACGTAAGTTCTCGTACTACGGTTACGTGTCTACTTTCATTGCGGACTCCACACAAGTCCAGTCAATCGCCGTAGTTTAATTCCGAAGGGCGGTTGCCGCCATGGCGGTCTTTAACATTACGTCGCGTATGCGTTTGGACGACTACTCAGTCGTTCAGACGCTTACGAACACCGATATAACACCGGGCCAAAGCATCACAATTGCAGGACTAGGCGACGGCTTTGACGGCACTTTCCTAGTATTGGCATGCCCACAATATGAGTACGTAGGTACCGAAACCGACGGCACTTTAATGTTTGACTCGTCGGTACCGCGACCTAACCAAGTTTTGTTTTATGACGCCGGCGACAACTTTGAGTTTGACGCCGAAGTTTTAGGCACTCTTACTTGGACGCAAACCTGTACTTGGATTACTAACACGCAGATTGCTAACTACTTGGACATTCCTTTGACTAGCACTAACGCCGCTGCCCTGTTAGTGCAGTGCGCCGCAGCTGCCAACGCTTTTGCTTTCCGCCGGCGTGTCGAGGCGGGCTATCTGCAAGACAGCCTTACGACTTCTCCCGGGGGCGATGTCACGCTAGGCACGATTATGATTGGCGCGGCGTACTTCCGTCAGCAGGGTTCTTACACGGCGCTGGCATCGTTTGACGGTATGGGTTCACCGCCCGCCAATGGCATCACTCCAATGGTGTTGCAGTTATTGGGCATTAACCGCCCACAGGTTGCATAGTGGCCTTACCATACAACGACCTATTTAACGAGGCCTTAGACGACCTCTCAACCACGCTAAAGACCATTACAGGACTGCCCGTGGCAATAGACCCAAGGCAAATAGTTCCTTCTTGCGTGTTTATTGACGCTCCTAGTTTTGACGCGTGGAACTACAACATTGTGCGCCTTGACTTCCCTGTGAAAATTATTGGTTCAGGACCGGGCAACCTTGACGCCTTGCGCGACATCCTGCAAATAGCGTCCAAGCTGCTGGCTAAAAACGTGGCGGTAAAGACCGGGAGCCCGGTAATTGTTTCTATTGGTGGCGCTGACTACCCCGCCTATGACTTGCTAATATCAGTACAAGCGCAAACCGCGTAGGAGTTTTATGGCGTACAAAATTAACAGTATTCGAGTAGGTACCGTAGGCGCGGAGTACATCCCCGCCGAAGGTGTAAACGTTGAGGCGCTACTCGCCGGCGGCTTCATTGTAGAAGTTGCAAAATCCAAACCCGCTAAGCAGGAAACTGCTAGTATCCAAGACGACAAGGAGTCTTAAAAATGGCAACAAGCACCTACCTCTCTAATCCCGTAGTCACCGTAAACTCGGTTGACCTTACTAACCAATGCACCGCAGCAACGCTTACACACCGCTTTGACCAATTGGAAGCCACTGCTTTTGGCGACACGGACCGCAAGTTTGTTAAGGGCTTGGGCAACCATGAGGTAACTATTTCTCTTATGATGTCCTATGCCGCCACTGAGACTTATGCAACATTGCAAGCACTTGTGGGTACTACCACCACAGTGCGCGTACAACCAACATCAAGTGCAGACTCCGCCACAAACCCCGGGTTTATTCTTACTGGCGCGTTCCTTGCAGAGCTTCCAGTAATCAACGCAACAATGGGCGAACTCAGCACCGTGGATGTTACCTTTGTTGGTGGCGTCTATTCTGTTGATACTACTGGCGCATAAACCGCTCATACTCTGAGCCCGACTAAGGAGACTTATGAAACTAACACTGGCTGTTGACCTCGGCGAAGGCCCTATTCAGGTCACTACAAACCTTTATGTAATTGTCCAGTACGAACGCAAGTTCAAACGCCGCGCCTCTGACATGGCTACCGGCATTGGAATGGAGGACTTGTTGTATCTTGCTTACGAAGCTTGCCGTTTACACAAAGTAGTAGTTCCTGTCGCCTTTGATGACTTTGTAAAGAAGTGTCAAAGCATTGAAGTAGTCAGCGAGGATGACGACGCAAACCCTATCCAAGGGCCACCTACCGATACTCTCTAGCGGGGTTGCTTTTACGCACAGGCTGGTGGCCCCCTGCGGTAGACTTTGATATTAAAGACATGCATACGGTGTCGGCAATTATTGAGGAACAGAACAAACATGGCCGTTAGTTTGGACGTTGAGGTAGTCGGAGTGAAGGACGCATTGCGCGAACTTCGCCGCTTTGACCGTCCATTATCTAACGAGCTTCGCCGTAACGCCCGCAAAATTATGCAACCAATAGTGCTGGATGCCCAACGCCAAATACCAACACGAGCGCTTTCCGGCTGGGATAACAGTTGGACCTCAGCAAAATCAGGCGTACAGCTCTTGCCATGGGACGCCTACAAAGCCCGCAGCTATGTCAAAGCCAAAACAAGCACCAAGCAACCCCGAGAATATGCCGGAATCACGCGCGACATTTCCGCTTTTTATGTGTCTTGGGCCGGCGGTGTTAACGCCTTGTTTGACATGGCAGGGCGACGCAACAAGTCTGTAATGGCTGCAAACCTTACGGGCAAGTTCGGGCCGCCGTCCCGCATTATGTGGCCCGCCGCAGAAAAGAACGCGCCCGAAGTTGAGGCACAAATGAAAGTAGTTATAGACCGCTTAATGGATGTCTACAACACTAAAATTAGAGGCTTAAAATGAGTATTAAAATCCCTATTGTTTCCGATTTTGACGGCAAGGGAATAAAAAGGGCAATAGCGGAGTTTCAACAGCTAGAAACAGTTAGCCAAAAAGCTCAGTTTGCTATTAAAAAAGCAGCGGTTCCTGCTGCCGCTGCACTGACGGGGCTGTTCTCTGTGACGTTAAAAGCCGCGCAAGCCGCCGGTGATTTAAACGAAGCACAGAACGCAGCAAATGTGTTGTTTGGTCAGGCAGCAAAAGACATTACTGCGTTTTCTAAGCAGGCCTCAAAGTCTTTAGGTTTAAGTGAAATAGCTGCAATTCAAGCAGCTACCGCTTTTGCCGGTTTAGGAAAATCCGCTGGTTTACAGGGCGACGATTTAGCAAACTTCTCTAAACGCTTCACTACTTTGGCTGCCGACATGGCGTCATTTATGAACACAAACCCGGAAGATGCCATTATGGCTATCGGCGCTGCAATGCGTGGCGAAACGGAACCGATACGCCGATATAACGTGTTACTTGACGACATGACTCTAAGAACTAGAGCTGTCAAACTTGGCTTAATTAGCAGCGTAAAAGAAGGTCTAACACCAGCTAACAAAGCTCTAGCAGCACAAGCAGAAATCTTAGAACAAACGTCTTATATGCATGGCGACTTTGCTAAAACAAGCGACGGAGCAGCAGGCCAACAAAAGATTTTAAAAGCAGAATTAGACAACCTAACACGCAGCTTGGGACAGTCTTTTATCCCAGCGTTGGAAAACACGCTTCCTAAACTAACGGCCTTGGCAGATTGGGCTGCTGACAACCCGAAAGCAATAAGCAACGCAGCTATAGCAGTAGGCGGATTAGCTGGAGCCACATTAGCTTTAAACGCCGCTATGGCTGTTAACCCTTACGTCGCTGCCGCTGCCGGCATTGTGGCTATGGGCGCAGCGTTTGACCAGCTGTATAAAGAAGTTGACAAGGTAAACAAGGTAGGCGGAATTGGTGCCCGCATTTTAGGTGTTCTTTTTGGTGGTCCCGCCGGCGCAATGTCAGGCCTCAACAAAGTGCGCGAAGGCGTGTGGAGTTTGTTTGGTGTTACCGGCAAAGCCACAGACAGCATGGCAGGGCTAAACAAAGCCCAAATTGAAAACGCAGAAATAAACAAGTTAGTTGCTGACGGCCTTATAAATTTAAACAAAGTTGAAACTAGCTTTACCGCTACTACCGCTAAGGGCACCTCTGCCGTTGACAAGCGTCTAGCAAAAATTAAAGAGCTACGAAAAGAAATTACCGGCGATTTTAAAAGCGCTTTAGAATCTGCTAAAGACGTTTTAGAGGACTCACAAAAAGCATTTGTGGACTTTGGTAAATCCATTAGCGATTCCATTACTAGCGGCTTTTCTTTTAGTGCAGCACAACAAGCCGGCAAAGAAACGGGCATGTCGTTCCTAGATGCATTGGCTGAACAGGTAGGCAAAACGCGCGACTTTGCTGTAAAAATAAACCGTTTGTTAGCTGCCGGCCTTTCTGAAACAGCCTTACAACAAGTGCTTGCAGCGGGCCAAGAAGCTGGCGGGGCGATAGCTGACGAACTTTTAGCAGGTGGAGCCGACGCCATAGCACAAGCCAATGCTTTAACGGCAGAAGTACAAACCTTAGCCGACAATGTAGGGCTAAACGCCGCCACACAATTTAAACAAACAGGCGTAAACGCCGGCACCGCACTTGTCGCCGGCATTATGGAAGCCATTAGCACCTTTAAGCTAGAACTTAAATCCAAAAAGCTGACACCAAAACAACTGGCACGACTTCAAAAAGACTTTGGTTTAACTGTGGATTTCTTGCTATCAAGCGGGCAGTCAAGTATCCCAGCATTGGCAAACGGCGGAGTGGTTAAAGCATCTCCCGGGGGTACTCTCGCACTTATCGGTGAAGGTGGACGCGACGAAGCAGTGATTCCGTTGGACCGCGCCGGAGGTATGGGCGGCACAAATGTCACTATTAACGTTAACGGCGGCGACCCGAACGCCGTAGTGGACGCGCTACGCCGCTATATGCGCACCAACGGCGCGGTACCTATCCGAGTTTCTACGTCTATTTAACAATGGCAACACCGACACTTTCAGCAACCGGGCCTTCGTCAAGCGTCATAGGCTCCATAACTTCTTTTAATTGGACCGCTGGACGGCAAGCCAAAAGCGACCCCTTTAAAAGCGGCACAGGTTCTATAACGATTCGCAACCCGCAAGACCTGCCTGCAGCGATTGTGTTAGAAGCTTTAGTAACCGTAAGCATTAACGGTTTTCAAATATGCGGCGGATACGTCACAAACATTTCTTACAACTACGGAATGGTCCCCAACGAAGATACAGCAACGATTTCCCTAGAGGGTTATCTTGCTTTTCTTGGCCGTGGATACACTAAAAATCTTTTAATGCCGGGCGGAACCACAGGAGAATACGCCGTTAGAATTGGCAATAATTTGACCGGTGGCGCTCGAACAATTATTAACAATCAAACACGTTCTATTTGTGCCGGCCCTCAATTTTACGATGGCAATTCCCAAGATTTGCTTTTAACGCTTGTAACAACTGAAAGCGGCAGATTAAACGAAGCCCCAGTGGAATTGACTTTCCTTGGCCGAGACGTACTAATAGACCCAACAAGTGCCCCATATTCGCTAAGCAATGTTCAATTTACAGACACCAACCCAGCAACTACGGGAATGGCTTACGACAATCTAGAATTTGCTTCTTTAACAGACAACTATTTCACCCAAGTAACAGTTGCTCCGCAAAGTTTTGCCGGTCAAGTATTCCAAGCCGGGACTGGCCCACGAAACTTACAATTAAACACCGACGACGAAACAGCCGAACAAGCTCTTTCACTCGCTCAATACTCACAAGCGCAATTTAGTTCCGCAGTTTCGGTGCCTGTAACAATATCTACAAAAAATTCTTTAAATAACGCTCTTGACCCAGCCCAATTGATAAGCATTGGTTGTGTTTCTGCTCGCCTACCAATCGTGTTTCGTGGTGCCACGTTTAATACAATTATTGAAGGATGGAACGTGAGCGCTAACCCGGATGACGTTCGGTACACCTTCAATGTTTCGGACTTCCGCCAAAATAATGTTTTTATTCTTAACGACCCTATTTATGGCGTACTCGATACAAGTAAGTTAGGATTTTAGGTATGGCTATCAACCCGAACACAGATTTTACGCCCGGAGCGGTTTTTACGGCTGGACAGGCTGACAGGTTCCCCCGTGGGATTATGGCGCTTTCTTTAATTACAGCAAACGCAAACATTCTTAACGCTGAATCAACTTTTACAAGCGTAACTTTCACAGCCGAGGCAGACCGTTACTACAAAATTACTTGGTTTTCAGGGTTAATTATTAACTCTAGTAGCGCTGTAAATAATTTTTATTTCCGTGAAGCCACTGCGACAGGCACAGTTATTCAACAAGCACAACAATTTACAAGCGCTGGAGAAGGCCATATTTTTTGTATGTCTGTTGTAAAAACTTTTGCGGCAGGGTCTAGAAGCGTTTTTGCTCGTTTCGATGAGAACGCTGGCACAGCAACAGTAATGACTTCAGGGGCAACACGCCCAAGTTATTTAATGGTTGAGGATGTTGGTCCAGCGTGAGACGTTTAGCCCTTTTTAGTTTGCTAACGCTTAGCCTGACATCTTGCGCAGACCGCACCCGACACAACTGCGACACCACCAAAGCAGACGGAACCCTAGAAAGAAGATGCCCATGAAACCCGAAAACCGCCTTACCAACGAAGAAATCAAAGCCCGCCTTATTCTCATCGTAGGAATCGCACTCTCGTTCTCATTCGTGGCAGCCATCGTGTCACTCATCTACGGCTTGCTGTTCGTAGTCCAACCCACAGAGCAAGCCCCCAACGATGCAGAAGCATGGGCAGTTCTCTCACCCATGTTGATGACCCTTGCAGGTGGCCTTATTGGCTTACTCGCAGGCAACGGCCTTAAAGACAAGCCGAAAGACCCGCCAAGTGCCCCGTAAATACACAGGCAACTCTGACGGCAATTTCGGGTCGGTACGCCCCGGCACAACAGAGCTGCTACGGCTTGCCTCCAAACGCTGGGGCTTCACCAACCTAGGCACATACTCCAACCGCCGCATGAACAACGACAAAGCCAAAGCCGACCCAAACAACCCCGCTTACCTCTCAGTGCATGCCACAGGACGCGCAGTTGATATGGGCTACAACAACCGAGAAAACGCACTTGCCTGCTGGAACTTTCTTATCGCCAACACCGCACAGTTAGGTATCGAGGAGATACACGATTACGCCTACAAGTGGCCTCAGCAAGACTCAAAAGATAAGACCGCTTGGGGCGCTGGGTATCGCTGTTCCCGTGGGGAAGGCTTGGCTGGAATCAAGATTTTTACTGCTAAAGACAACGCAGGAACACCCGGCGGGAAATGGCTACACGTGGAATTGTCGCCCGCTATGGCAGACAACGCCGATGCTTTCCGTACTGCTTGGATTGACGCACTAGGACGCGCTGGGCTAAAGTAACTCCTAATCCCCTGAGGATGAGGACATGACGGCCCTAGTATCGCCCCCCTATCGGCGGTACTAGGGTTGTGTCGTCTAATGACTTGACACGCCCCAACCTATTGCTAAGGTAAAAGACAGGCCACCCGACACGGCCTAGATAGGGAATGTAATTATGAACCAGCAGCCGTCACTATTTGACGTACCCGCAGCCATTGAGGCACGAGACCAAGCCATAGAGCAGGTAGACCACAACGCAGACCCAGCATGGAAACTGCACTGTGAAGCTGCTATCCGCTGGCTAGCCAAAACACGCCCCGAGTTCACAACCGACGACGTTTGGGAACTAATGAACCAACGCCACAACCCGATGCCCCACGAACCCCGCGCACTCGGAGCCATGATGACCCGAGCCGCAAAAGCCGGCTTAATTGCCGGCACAGACCGTTACATTCCGTCGGCCCGTCCTGTGTGCCACCGGAACCCAAAAAGAATTTGGAAGTCTTTATTATGAAACGCCTAGCCCTAGCCTTAGCCCTCACAATTGCTCCCATAGCGCTTGTAAGCCCCGTAGAGGCGTCTAAACCTTGGCTGTGTCCTAAGTACACACAGGAAATAAAAAAGACGTTTAAGCGTAAAGATTGGCGCACTATGGACCGCATTATGTGGCGCGAGTCAAAATGCGAAACACGAGCTGTCGGCTGGAATTACCGCGCCGGCATGAGCCACAAAGATTGTAAAGATTCCGGCAGATTCCATCAACGTAAACGCTGCAAGGCTGTTAGGTCTTGGGATGTCGGCTTGTTTCAAGTGACCAGTTCATGGTCCACAATAACGCTACGTCTTTGTGGTAAAAATACCCGTAGCACAGTTCTCATGCAGTCACAATGCAATTTTAAAGTAGCTAAATACTTGTACGAGAACGGTGGCTTAGCCCACTGGCAAGGCAACAGCAACTAGATAGGAAATCCCGACAATGAATGATGCCCAAATAATTCAACGCCTAAAAAACATGGCGACCGATGCCCATTTAAGCGGTGATGAGATACGAGGCAAGGTGTTAGGCGAGGCAGCTGCCCGCCTTACCGAGTTAAGTATTTTGCACCACACATGGCACCCAAGTATTGAGGATGTGCGCCGTGGGCTTTAACCTTGACGATTACGAGCCAGTAGCGGCACGCCTTGACCGTTGGTTAAACGCAAAATTGGCAGGCTACCAAGCATCCACAAATGACTATCCCCGAGTGCTTACCCGCATGGTCTCTGAGCCCGGTGCAGATATCTGCGTGATTCGTGCGGAGCTTTGGTTAGGCGAAAACATGATTGCTACTGGCTACGCCGAAGAAGTACGCAACGCTGGCAACGTTAACCGCACGAGTCATGTGGAGAACTGCGAAACCAGTGCCATAGGCCGAGCCCTCGCCAACTGCGGTATGGCTGGCAGTGACATGACCAAACGCCCAAGCCGTGAAGAAATGATTAAAGTGCAACGCACATCCAACGGTCCTGCCGTAGAGCGAGGCAACGACAGCCGTATGCCGTCCGTGACCGTGACACAACCCGCAGGGTTAGCCACCGAAAAACAAGTGTACTTTGCAAGCAGTTTCTACAAAAAAGCAGAACGCGAAGCACCTAAACAATGGCTAGCAACCTTGACAAGTAAAGAAATGTCAGCGTTAATTGACAATCTAAAAGCCGGCAATTTCCCTGAACCCGACAACACAGAGGAGCCCTTCTAATGAGCGAATACGAAGCAATGAACAGAGACTTAACTAGCGCACTGGACAAGCTGCGGCAAGACAGAGACGACTGGAAAGAACTAGCAGAAAAAGCCATTGCTCAAATAGAAGAATGGCGTGCCCTCTGCGACCTGTACCAAGAGCGATACAACCAAATAGTTAGGGGCAACTAATGCTTGACGTCATTACATGGCTATACCTCATTGGAACACCGTTAGTCGGTGTTTATGGCTTTTGGCTGTGGGTAGTAGACGCCCGCGAAGAAGGCAAACCCGTGACGAAAACACAGTTTGGAGAAGCTGTAGTTATCTGTTCACTGCTTGGCATGATTTGGCCTATAGCACTTGTGCTGGGCGCTGCCGGTCTTGCGATTGACTGGTGGTTAGACAATGCTTGAAGCAAAGTTTCAAGCCCAAGTAATACAACTAGCCCGCATGAACGGCTGGCGCGTATTTCACCCGCAAAAGATGCAGGCCCGCGACGGCTCATGGCGCACAGCTCTAAGCGGCGACAAGGGTTGGCCCGACCTATGCCTAGCGCACAGAGAACGCGGCTTCATAGTCTGCGAACTTAAAGCAGACAGAGGCGTCCTTACTAAAGAGCAGCAAGATTGGCTATTTCATTTAGCCCCTTGGGCTGAGTGTTACGTGTGGAAACCACGAGACTTAGAAGCAATTGCGCGCCGGCTTGGCGCTAGAGGAGTGCGCAACCTCGGCACCGTCGGCTAACATCACTCAACAATTGAACCGCTGGTACCCCTGTTAACCGCGCTAACCACAGGGGCTAAGAGGCACGAGCACTGCCAGCACTTCAGGGCCGCGTACGGATTTGCACTGTGCCGGTATAACACACGGAAACGTGGGTAGAGCAGGCTGTCTACGAACAACCTGTGCAGCGTCCAAACGTCATAAATGCGTATGGTGTCCGTCCAAAGGTGTTAAACATCCGGCAGCCACAGCTACTTGCTGAAAATGTGGGGGGCAAGCACCGAGACACGTTTACACACACAAAGAGGGCAAGCCCGACAGGGCGCGGCAGCAAACAACTACACTCACAACAAAGGAGAACACCCCGACATGACCAACAGACAACGCACACCCCAATACACAGCAGCAAGAAAACAACTACTTGCCGGCAACCCAGCCTGCCACTGGTGCGGACAACCCGCCACCGAAGCAGACCATTTAATAGAACACGACGCCGGCGGAGCAGACACAATAGACAACCTCGTGCCGGCCTGTAAACCATGCAACAGCAGACGCGGACAAAAATACAAACAAACTCGCGACGCACAACGCCAAAAAAACCGGGAACAGGCGTTTTTTAGGGGCGAAGCCCACAC
>Ga0208052_100089_pt1 | contig 14950 bp, 17 predicted proteins | sample LakMenEpi18Jul08_FD_150710 | JGI IMG/M metagenome (GOLD analysis project Ga0208052, IMG submission 150710) | Freshwater microbial communities from Lake Mendota, WI - 18JUL2008 deep hole epilimnion (SPAdes) | ecosystem: Environmental > Aquatic > Freshwater > Lake > Epilimnion/Euphotic zone ... | reverse complement strand
GCGGCGGTGCAGACGGGCAAGTTGCTCCAGATGTGCAACGGCGCTGTGTATTTGGAAGAAGGCGGGTACGAGGTCGTCCATAACGACAAGCTCGACGCGCTGGCCGAGTTACTAGAACAAACAGACGAGCCAGTGCTTGTGGCTTTTCAGTTCAAATCCGATCTCGCCAGGTTGCGGGAGCGGTTTCCGCAAGCCACTTTCTTGGGCAAAGAACCCGAAGTGATCGAGCGTTGGAATCAGGGAAAGATCCCGCTCCTGCTGGCGCACCCAGCCAGTGCGGGGCATGGGCTTAACCTTCAGGACGGTGGGCGCACGATTGTTTGGTTCGGTTTGCCGTGGAGTCTTGAACTCTACTCACAATTCAATGGCCGGCTTCACCGCCAGGGGCAGACCAAGCCCGTGTTGGTGTACCACATCTTGGTTAGCGGCACTGCGGATGAAGCAGTCCATACAACGCTGACCCAGAAAGACGCGACCCAGCAAGACCTCTTGGAAGCCATCAAAAAGTTGCAGACCCTGAAGAGTTGAGAGATGATACAACTACAAGTTGCGTCGATAGCCAAAAGTGCAGGAGTGTGGTTCATGGAATTCAGCCGCCGTCTGAAGCAGGCGTGTGATGAAAGCCCGATAGTCCCCGAACACGGCAAAGGCCGTCAGGTGTATCTGGCCAAGAAGATGAACGTCACACAGGAGGCGGTCAGAAAGTGGCTGGAAGGCGAAAGCTTGCCCCGCCCTGACAAGATCGCCCTACTGGCCAAGACGCTGGGGGTGGATGCGCTGTGGCTCCAACTCGGCACCAGCCCGCTGGAGATCGCCGACAAGCGCCAGGCAGCACAGCGCGGGGACGCAGCGGTCTACGGCGTGATGTCGTATTTGCTACTGGCCGGCTACCACGTCGCGATCCCCCAGGGCGAGAGCAAGGTCGACGTCTTTGCCATCAAGCATGGCACCCAGCTATCTATTGTGGCCCGAATGGGCCAGCTGCTGGCCAAGGGAGAGTGGACAGCCACCTTCCCCGCAACGGTCGAGGCGCGCTGGCAGGCAGTCTTTGCCACCGAGGGCCAGTCGCTGCATCTGGAGATCGTGGACGTGCCGCCGGAGCTTGCGCTGCGTCACGGCACACGCACCGGCAGCGGTGTCGAGGTGCTGATCAAGAGATCGCCGAAAGGCCGGTACACGCTGGGCGGTGTCGAACTGCGCCAGCTTCGCAATCCCGCAGAGGAAACCTGATGGAACGCCCTTGGATTGGTTTAAAGGAACTGGCCGATCTGTTCGGCCTGACGCTGGGGTCTATCCGCAACGCCATCGCAGAGCAGCGTTTCCCTGTCCCCACCTACAAGCTAGGAAAGCGCGTGGTGGCCGACAAACACGTCGTGGAGCAGTTCTTTGCCTCACGACGTGCTGACGGCATGAAGCAGATTACGCGGCGCGCGTCATAGGGATCACGTTCCCCGCCGCTTCGATCTTCTCTTGGTAGCGGCGGATGGCCACAGGGCCGTTGTGCAGATCCGCAGGGCGGAGATGCAGATACCGCTGGAGCATCTTCAGGTCTTTGTGGCCGGAGCAAAGCTGCACTTCGGTGATGCCGTAGCCCTGTTCGAACAGGCGGCTGATCGCTTCGTGGCGGATGTCGTGGAGGTGAAGGTCTTCGATGCCAGTCGCCGCGACGGCAACGGTGACGCCCGTGCTGACCGAATCTGCCTTGTACGGGAAGATGAACTCACTGGTACGCGGCTGGCGCTGGACGATGTCCCACGCGGCGCCCAGCAGCGGGGCGATCTCGTCACGCTTCTTGCGTGGATGTTTCCGCTGGCGGATCAGGATCGTCCGGTCGGCCTCGTTGATGTCGTCCCAGCGCAGGCGGCACGTCTCGCCGATGCGGAACGCACTGGCCAGTTGGAACGGCAGGATGTCCTCATACGGGATGCGGGAGTGGGTGAAGTGATCGACGATGGTGTCGATCTCGTCATCGCTGACCCGCCGGTCGCGCACGTTGGACTCGGCGATGATGCCGTGGGTCCGCATGAAGCGCACAGCGCGTTCGTAGGACACCATGTCTGGCCGCGCTTCCCACAGCGTCTCTGCGGTGGTCAGGACGGTGCGGAAGTAGATGACGTACTGCTGGCGAGTGCTGGGCAGGATGTCGCGCTTGCCGCTGATCCAATCGACCAGAACTTCGGTCGTCAGCTGGTCGAGGCGCTTGTCGCCAAGGTCAGTGGCCGCACGGCGAACGATGATCGCCTTGTTGTACGGCACCGGCTTGCCGATCTGGGCCATGCGCTTGAGGTATTCCTCGACGGTGTCGGCCACGGTGGCCTTGTCGACCGCGAACTTGCCCTCGTCGATCTTGTATTCCGCGTCTCGCGCCCAGCGTTCGGCCAGGGCTTTCGTCTTGAACGTCTTGGAGACTGCGGCGTGGCCCTTCTTGCGGATCAGGACTCTGTAGCTGTCGCCACGCTTTTGAATAACGGCCATCGGTACACTCCTTGGTACAGTGCCAACGTGTGTTGGCGTGTTGCACATCCGTAAATCAATGACTTACGATGAGTGGCACTGTACCAGATAAAGTGTTCGTTGCAAGCCCTAAGTTGATGATTCGTGAGGGAAAATGTAGGTCCGCTCGGCCACATTCATCATCCCAGAGATATTCTTCATATTCAATGACTTACGAGTGGGTTGGTACGAATTTGGTACAGTGGTCAAGCCCGCTTCACGTTCCCTAAGCTCCAACTGCCACACGCCTGGCACTGATACCGCTGGCGGATGCTGGCCTTCGTGCGATGCCAACCCCGTGCCTGGGTGCGGCTGGAGCCGCAGGCGCCGCAGTCCAAGGGCTTGGTGGCCCCCATGTGCGGATGGGTGGAGATGAACGCCCTGACGTGCTTGTAGACCTTCTCGGTCAGCATAACATCGCCAGCGCAGTACTTGGCCATGCGGCGCTGGGCTGCTTCGTCGCCGTCCATCACCTTGAGCCACAGGTCTAAGCCTTCGTGCTTCACCTTGCTGCCGAGGCCCAATATCTGGGCGACGTAGTCGAGCTTGTTGCAGATGTAGCCCAGCTTCCGCACCGACCTGTAGATGTCGATCTGGGTGAGTTGCGGGGCCGGCGGGAGGCCGTGCAGCAGGAACTCGCCCTGCAACTTCGGGAGATCGAACGACGCGCCATTATAGGTGGCCACTGCTTCCGCCTCCTCAAGCGCCGCGTGGACGATCTGGAGCATCTCCTTGTGGCCATGCTCCCAGTCACTGTAGACAGTGGCCTTCTTGTCGGCCAGCCACTTCATCCCGACGCAGATAACACCGCCGTCTATGAGTATCTGTTTATGGCCTATGTGTTGATCGCGGATACCGAACGTCGCCACAACTGCGGGCTTCGTTTCGATGTCCAAAAACAGAATCTTTGGCGCCATGCATAAGGGCTTTCTCTGTTACTAGTTAGAAGTCGGCTGTACTGCCTATAGGGTTGCCTTCGTCGTCGTATAGAAGCCCATCCTCTATGGGGAGCGGCTCACGAATGGCGGTTGCACCGCCAACAAACCGAGACGTGGCCAAAGAGGACACGGTTACGGCGTTGGTTATTTTCTGGGCGATCTCCTCGCCGGTCTTGCCTTGCTTGACCAATTCCGAGATGAGTTTGCTGCGGTTGGCGGGGTCCATCTCAAGCGCCATCGGGATGAATTGCGCGTTGATTGCTTGGTTCCGCTCCAAGAGCGGTGCCTCTGTGAGCCATTCCATCGCTGACCGCACCAGACCGACAATGCCGGTTGGCACTTCCCCCGCAGCCGCAACGCGTTCTCCCTCGCGTTCGCTGGTCTGCGATCCGCGCAGTTCTTGGTTGAGCAGGCCGAGATCGCGCTCCATGCCAACGCGAGTTGTCAGTTCATCGACGTTCGCGCCTGTTTCGGCCAAGCGTCCGCGTTCATTCGGAGTGCGGAGAATCCGAAGCGACGGGTCAGCGCCATCTGGCGTGTTGCCGATGCGGTCGGTTAGATCGCGCGCTGCGCCAATCCGGTACATTTCCTTGGCAGGGTCGGAGAGTTTGCCGACAGTGGACTTGACTTGCTCTGGGTCCAGCGAGTTGAACTGACGACCGTCATCAAGCGCGCCGATCAATTCAGACGCGCCACGGTATTCGCCACGGCTCTTGCCGAACGTGGGCGCAATTACGTCCATCTCGGCCAACAGTTCGTTCAGCGACTTCTGCAACTTCTGGCCGTACACGTTTACCGTCTTACGCCCAAAGCCGTCGGTCACCGTGTTCTGTTCGATCTCTGCCCGCATAGCGCGTTGGACGTAGTCCATCGTCTCAAGCGTTGGCGTCTGGATGCGGGTCTCCATGAGTCCGCCAGCGGGTGCCGGAACTTCGATGAGGCCAAGTTTGTTCGGATCTTTGCGGTCTTGCGCGGCCAGCTTGCGGGCGTAGGTCAGCCCCGCTTTGCCGCCTGGCGTGTCCAAGATCGACTGGATGTTGTCATTGATCTGGAAAGGCGCGGTGTACGCCTCCTCGTAGCTGGGGCCAGCGGCAGCGCGGCGCTGCTCTATCAGCTTTTCAGACTCGCCGTACACATCACTCTTAGGAGCGACCGTGGCGTACACGTCGTCCTTAAGACGATCCCCCGCGCTTGCGAGACGACCCTCGACGATATCGCGTCCAGCAGCCCTGCTGTCGTTGTCCGAACGCAGCGCCACACCTGTGCGACGGCGGGTGTTGATGCCTGCGTCTGCCAAACCAACGTCCTTGCCCCGCTGGGCGCGTTCGTCGATGAACTCCGCCAGTTTGCTTTGGCCCTCTTGGCTCGTAAGGTCGTAGCCGTCCTTTTTCAGCTTTGCGGTCATCTGCGCCATCGCCTCTTCACGGCTACCTTTGCCCGTCAGCGCGTTCCAATACTTCGCGGCCAGCGGAGCTGCTTCTCCGAGAACTCCTAGGCCACCGCCGAAAAGAACACCCGTAACACCGCCAGCTTCGGCGCTGTCGAGGCGGTTTTTCAACGTGCCTTCACCTTCGTTAAAGCCCGTGACTGCCCCTTGGGTGCCGCCAACCACTGCGGCGTTGGCCACGTTGCGAACTTTACCCGCAGCAGGGACGCTAGGCGCGACGACGGCCTTGACCACTTCCTTCGCATCGCTCAAGACCCCCGTAGGACGAACAGGCGCCGTCTTCAACGTGGATGGGTTCCTTGTAAGCAAAAACGGCGCCACTGCCCCTGTGGTCTGCGCCATTGCGCTCGTCACCGGAAAGTCGGTTTCGGCCTTGCGTTGGGTGCCGCGGTACTGCCCGACCTGTTTGTTGTATGACTTTGAAAACCGCTCACCGATTGAACCGTCTTGCTCAAACACTGAACGCCCACCGCCAGGGATGAGGGTTCCTACCGCGCCAGCGACCTCGTCGTCTAGGCCCATGTAAACGCCTTTCGACAAGCCGGATACGACGGCGTTGGCGAAGCCCGTAACACCGTCGATGGCGTCACTCAAAACGCCGCGCGGCTTCGGCGCCTGCTTTACAGGCGGCGCATTCTTGGGCGCAGTCTCAGGACCGCCGAAATTCTTGGCCATTGCGCTGCGAATGGTCGCGGCAGGCGTACCGTCGGGGAACGAGACGGTGGTGCCGTCGGGCGCGGTTACTTTAATCGGCATTGCGAAGCGTCCCTGTCTTTGGGTCGTAAACCAAGTTGCGGGCCTTCCCTGCATTGGTCTGCGACTCTGTTTCTTTGGCTAGAACGCCTTGCGCCCTCTGCTTGAACCACGTCTGCCAAGGGGTGCGGTTTGCGTTTGGTACAGGGTTGCCGTTGCGTATGAGCGGTTTGCCGTTTTTACCCTTTGCAAAAAGTGGGTTTGCTTCCGCGTATGCTTTCCAAGTGCCGACCATGCCAGCGGTAGAGCCGTTGGTCGAAATCCACGCATCGCGAAAGTCGTTGAACGCATCCAGTGACTTGCCTGCTTGAATCTGGTTTACGGCCCAAGCGCGGTTGAACTCCGCTGGCTTTGACATACCAGGGGCGGCGCGCAGCAGGAGCTTGGCGTCGAAGTTAGAGATGATGTCGCCAGGGACGCGGTTCGCCTTGGACGCAATGGATTCAGCGGCGTTTATGGATGCAACGCGCGGGTTGTAGTAGCCGCCTATCGCGCCGTTAACCTGTCCGGTTATACCCCCTGTCGTGACGCCAGAGTTCAAAGCGTCGAGGACGTCCTGCGCCATCTTAGTGTAGCTGGCCCGTTCGTCGACGGCGGCTTGCCATTTTTCCGAAGGCGCGCGGTACGTTTTTTGTGCGTCCGCAACGGCCTTTGCGTATGAGGATTTGTCGGGTATCAGATACCGAAACGGGTCGCGATCAACGTGCAGACGTGGGATGCCGGTGCGGGCTTGATAGCGCAACCGTTCGTTGTTCTCCGCCTTCAGGTCGAGAGGGTTCAGTTCGTAAGGCGCATTGGTCGGCCCCAGAAGATCAGCGCGCAGAGCCGGCGCATCGTTACGGTACGCTTTGCCTTTGTTGTCGAGCATCTGACCTTGCGTCTGCACGTCGCGGTTGGTGACTTGCGAACTTGTGTTGGCGTTGTCGAGGTTGTCCCCCACGACAGCCTGCCGTGGCGCAGGGATGCGTATTACGGGAGGGCCGTTTGAAGCAGGCGCAGCGGGGCCGATAGTCACGATCCGGCCATCTTGTTGACGCTCGACAATGAATCCGTTGATGACCTTACGCTCTGCCATTTATTTGTACCTTCCACGAGAATTACTTACGTCGGGTGCGTTACCCCAGCCAGGGAACGTGACGTGTATAGAGTTTCCGTTTGACGGGATAGCTTTACTGCCAGGGTATTCAAGCTGCATCCGCTTTATGGCGTCTGCTTTACTCATCCCTGGCGGAACCGCGAGGTCTAATCCGTCGCCGCTTTGGTGCGAACCTGTCCGTGTTTGGGTCAAGCCCTGCGCCACAAGAGCGTCTTGGTGCGCTTGTGTCCTAAACCCGCTTGTCGGTGTGAACCCTAGTTTTCCTAAATTGGCCATTGGGTCGAAGTCCCTACCGAAAGGTGCCACCAGCGTTACCGCTGGTGCCTCCTGCGTTGTTCCAATCATCCAGAGTGAACGTGGGCAACTCGGTGGCCGGCGGCGTCTGCGGACTCGACGACACTTCCGGCTTGGATATAGACCCGTCTTGTTGCATTACGCCGATGAGGGTCCCGAACTCGTCAGTCAGTGCCGCCGTGCTCTGGTACGGGAGGACGGTGGTTTTAACTTTGGAGGAATCGTCCAACCGAGTTACTGCGTCTTTGCTTTGCGACAGTTCGGCGGCGAGGCCGTCGTACCAAGGCATTTCGTCGTAGCCAAGCTCCTGCATTACCGAGGCTGCTACAGGGTTGGCCATAAGGAAGTTCTTGGAACGCTCAAACGCCATCTGAGGGTCTTTCCCCTGCGCTTTGAGTATGGCGGCGTTGCGCGCCGCGATGGCCAGTTGGTTTTGGATGCCTTGTACCCGCTCCCCCTTGTTGGTCAACGCATTGGTGATTGCCTGCGTCTGGTTTGCGCGCAGGCCGTCCATCGTCTGCGTCAGGCCGAGTTTGGCCGTGCTGATGTCGGCCAGTGTCGACTGGTAGCGGTCCTGCGCTGTCTGGTTCGGGCGGAACGGAGCCGCGAGATCGTTGTTGCCACCGCCGATGGCGTTCTCAAGAAGCCGGAACGGTGTGCCGACCACGGCGCTGATCGCGTTGCCGACGACGTTAAGTGGGTTCTTTACCGAGTTGCGCTGGCGTAAAGCCGCCTCTTCCGCCTGCTTTAGGGCCGCGAGTTGGGCTGCTTCGTACTGCGCCATCGCTTCTGGCGTCAGCGGACCGGCGAGTGCGGGCGTCTTTTCTACTTCTGCCTGCTTTACGGCGGCAGGCATAACGCTAGATGGTCGCGCCCGCGTCGCTTCGGCGGCGTAGTCCACATACGAACTGCGCCCGACGTCCTCAAAAGTCGGTGTGTCGGCCAGTACGCCGATATTCCTGCGTTGGAAATTAACAGCCATCTGTCACCCCTGACCGAAAGGCGCGAAAGGAGTCGCGCTAGAATTGTTGCTCATCATCGCCAGCATCTGCTGCATCGCGGCTGGGCCAGCGAGCGATGGCGCGTTCATGGCGATCTGTGTCGGCTTGTAGTTCTTCGCTTTGGCCCCAGTAGCTGGCGTCACGCTGAACACGTCCTGCGGCATGGCAGACGCGCCCGACAAACCAAACACCGACGCCACGGGGATGCCCGTCATGGAGATTGAGGTCGGCTGGTAGTTCTTCGGCTTCGTGCCTTGCGCTGCTTGCACGTTGAACTGCGCCTGCTGCGGCGCCCGTATCATGTCGAAGATCGACATGGCGTTCTGCGGCATCGCCTGCGGCGCAGCGGTCGTGCCATAGCTCTGCCGCGATGATGGCGTTTTGATGCTTTGCATTATTTTGTCGAACAGACTAGCCATATCACCCAAATCCTACGTTCGCGTTAAACGACTTGGAGTTACCCGTGGCCGAGTTCGACCCCATGTTGCCGCCCATGCCGTAGCTGTAGCTGTTGTTGAAGCTGTTGCCGAAGCTGTTGCTGGTCGAGTTGTCCAAGCCGATGCTGTTGCTCGACGACAAGACGGTCGGATCGCCAATGAGCGACTTGTACATCTGCAACGAGTTGTACGGGTTCATCTGGTTGCTGTACTGCGTGTCGAGAAGCTGCTGCTGGTACTGACGCAGATAGTTGCCAGTGTCCTGCGCCAGTTGGGCGTTGTTGACGCCCGTCTGGTATGCCTGGCCCATGCCCTGCTGGCCCGCCTGGCCGATGTTGAACGCGAGGTTCGCGCCCTGCCCCATGAGGCCGGCGTTGAGTGAGTTTGTGCCGAGAGCCGCGTTCTGGTTCGCCAAGCCCTGCTGGGCTGCGATGCCGAGGCCGGTGTTGTACGCCTGGCCGCGCAAGTTGGATGAGATGTCGGCCACACGGTCGCCTGCGCCACGCATGGCGATGGCGTCCATAACGGCGCGACGGCTGGAGCCGCTATTGCCAGTGCCTGCTGCCATCGCAGCGTTGCCGGTCAACTGGTTCTCGCCGAGGTTCCGCATGACGTCACGGCTTGCCGCGTCGATCTGGCCGTCGAGATACGGGTTGTACGACGCCTGTGCCGCCGTCCGCATATCGATGCCGCGGTTCATTGGTGTGCCGTAGACGTTGCCGCCAGCCATTGTCGCGGCTGCGTTACCCGCAGTGTTGAAGCCCGCCGTGTTGGCGAGTGACTGTGCAAGCTGCTGCTGGAAGATGTCGTTGCCAGTGCCTTGGCTGAAGCCGTACTGCTGGCCTAGACCCTGCGCCAACACCGGATTGATGTCAGCAGTCTGCCGATCCGGCATCCCGTAGTTGCCGTACAGGTTCGCCGCGTTGGCGTAGATGTTGTCGATGTACGGCTGCTGGCCACCGTAGATGTTCTGGCCCGACTGCGAGATATTGACGCCAGTGCTGGCAGCGTTCGATCCCTGCTGCGAGCCGCTCTGGCTGATGTTCTCTTGGAGATCATAACCAGCGGTCGCGCCTGACGAGACGTTATTGCTCGACGACTTACCAAAACCAAGACTAGCTAACGCCATATTTATATCCTACGCAATGAATGTCCAAGAACCATCGAAGTAATAAAGCCCCCGACCGGAGCCTGGATTCCATGAAGTTCCATCCGCGATGGCCAGTTGGCCAGTGACGGGTTTTGCTGGAGCTTCAAAGAGAACGGGGATCGTTGGTGTTTGCGCGGCCCTAAAGCTGTCGGAGACACGTTGAAGTTCAAGTGTCGCCCAGCGGCGCAAGTCTTCGACCGTTTTGGCGAGAGTTGGTGCAGGGGTGTAACTCACCGCTCCGCGACCTCTTCCACATCCAAATCAAATCCACCCAACTGCCAATACCCTGCAACGGATGAAGATTCAATCCTTAATGCAAGATAACGGCCAGAAACACGGGTATCGACCTTGTAGTCGGTTTCGACGTTGTACTCTTTCGAAGTCTTCCACGTCACCGGCCCTTGGGGGCTGGACGACGAGCCGACTTGGAAAGTGACTGTGCCAGTGCCTTTTATCTGCGGCAGGATGCGTTTGATCTGAAGGACACGCTCTGTCGGGCGCTGAAGCACCTGATCCATGTCGATCTTGGTTGTCTCGACGAACGATGTGTACGACACGCCGGATGCACCAAACGTCTCGTTGTGCGCTTGTATCTTTGACGCGCCGGTATTGGCTGAAAACAGCCGTGTGTTGCGCGCCTGTGTGTCAGCGCCAAGGTCAGTCCACAGTGCCGACCAGCTGTCCCACTCGACATCCAAGTCAGTCCAAGTCGCGCCTGTGCCGCTGCCGCCACCGCCGATGGCAGGGCCGACGCACATTGAACGCACGTTGGGCAGATCGCGGAAAGTCCAAGCGTCGTTGGCGTAGTTCCACACTGCTGCCCTGTTGGCTGTTTCGACGTTGGAGGCGTTCTTGTCTGCGTACCCGATCCATATCTCGTTTGTCGAAGGTTCGTGGACGACGAACACGCTGCGGGCGTCGGCCACGCTGCTGTAGAACGTGTCTTTTACCCGCTTCGTGGCCACGGGTTGCTTCGAAGATCCGTCGTGGATGTAGATGTCGTCGCGCCCGACCACGAAATGCCGGTTGTCGAACACGCAGACTGCGCCACGGTTGATGATGCCGCCGTCGTCGAACAGTTCGCGGAACGCAAACACCAGCGGGGCGCCAATGAATGCCATTGAGTACGCGCCACGTTCGGCGTAGATGATGTTGTTGCCTGCCAGCGGTAGGCTGTCGATCAGCCTGCCGAGACGGCCACCGAGGATGTTTTCACCGGCCAGGTTGGTCGTGCTGGTGATGTCGTAGCTGCCTGGCACCGATGTCGGGTCGAACTCGTCGCCCCAGCGCACGGTGTACGGGTATTCGGTCGAACCGTCTGTGTAGCCAACCATCACCAAGAAGGAGACGAAAGGCTTGATGCAGTTCGTGCGTAAATTCGTTGGCCAGTTGGCGATGTCAGCAAACGCGGTGCCGCTTGGCGCCATGTATTGCGGTTTGTCGCTGCCGTTGTTCGCCAAGAAGCCGAAGCCGATCTGGCTGGTCTGCCAGCGGGGGCTGTTGGCGTACCCGCTGGTGTAGGCCGCTGCGGTGACGTTGACGACGCTGGAGCCTGTGTAGCGGTAGAGGTTGTTGGCTGTGCCGACGACCAAAGTGTTGTTACTGTCAACGAACCAGCCCGCGACGTGCGTCGGCGCATTAGGCACGGTGGTCACATCGACGTGGCCCAGAGACTTGCCCAAGCGACCGTTGAACATCTGCACGTTATTGCCTGCGGCGAACTGGGTCAGTTCGACGTCATACGGCTGCTGATCGGGGACAAGCCCGCCAGCGCCGATGTTCCGCAGGGGAACCATGACCATTAGCGGGACTCCAACTCCGCGACCCGCAGTTCAAGAGCCTTGATGGCTTCGATCAACAGGCCGACTAAGTTCTGGTACGCCACGCTCTTCAGGCCGTTGCTGTGCGTGTGGACGACCTCTGGCACGACGCGCTCAACTTCTTGCGCGACCACGCCGATGCGCTCTTCCATGTTGAACTTGCTGATGTAGCTCACGCCACGCAGCGACTTCACCTTGTACAGCGCCTCTGTGATCGTTTCGATGTTTATCTTCGTGCGGCTGTCGGAGAACGCCGTGATGTCGCCAGTGGCGGTCACAGTGCCGGATACAGACACGTTGCCGGAGATGGTGCCACCGCTGGCCGAGTACTTGCCGTCAATCGCGGTCTGAAGGCCAGAGATGTCGGCGATGGCGAGTGTGACTGCGCCGGTCTTGCCAGCCACGCTGCTGACTGTGCCTGCGTTTATCGTGATGACGCCGGTCGTGCTGTTGTACGAGCCAGCGCCTGACACGCTGATTGCTGTACGGGCGCGGGCGTTGGTGAAATAAAGATTCGTGCTTTCGGCGACGTCTGCCGTGTTCAGCGTTACCGAGCCTGTTTTGCCAGCCACGCTGATGACAGGAGCGCCCGTGGCGCTGAAGCTGATGACGCCAGTGGTCGGATTGTACGAAAGATCGCCTGCTGCGCTGATCGCTGCCCTTGCGCGGGCGGTGGTGAAGTACTGGTTTGTCGATCCGTCTGCCACCGCGTCGGCATTGAACGAGATGTTGGCCGTGCCGTTGAACGACACGCCGTTGATGGTGCGGGCGGTCTGGAGCGCCGTGGCGGTCGAGGCGTTGCCCACCACTCCGCCAGACGCAGTAATCGGGCCAGACACAGTGCCGCCGGCCAGCGGTAGATACGCTGCGCTAAGTGCGGTGTGCGTGGCCGTCACCGGCCCTGTGATGTTCGGGAAGGTCGCCTTGATCGCAGCCTTGATCAGGCGCAGATGGTTGTCGCCTTGGTTGGCGTTGTCCGACGACGTCGGATTTGTTTCGACCAATCCGTCGATGTATGTCGCGCTCTCAAGACCCATAAAAACACCCTTTCACGCCTGCGATAACACAGAAGCGGTTAATTGACGACCGTTTTATTCGGACAGTCGCTTTCACAAACACACGCCCACTTGCTGTTGTGGGCCTCAATCTCTAAAACCGTCTCCGCTGTGTCGCTTGTGGCGTCATAGCTGATCGGCGTTGCGATCCTGCAATAGTCACTGACTACGGCGGGAGCGGTCGAAACGGTCGCGCAGCCGCTCGTCGCGGACAGGATCAGGAGTGGCCAAAGCTTCTTTAGCTTGTTCAACACGTTCTTCGACCTCCTTCATGTCTGCATCGCGCTGCTGCGCTTTACCAGCCTCAAGCAGCTGCCTGTCTCCAAACAGGCGAAAGATCGCCTGCAAGAGCAACAGCAACTGCTTGATGCCCTGTATCACTTGTATGGGTTCGCCGTGTCTTCGACACCGTGGCGGATGAACGCTGCCATCAGTGCGGTGAACACCAAGTTGGCGGTCTGCATCAGATCAGCATCGCCAGTGAGGTACGCAGCGACAGCGGTGACGGTTGCAACGCCAGCCGTGATGTACGTTTTGTAGCCTTTAAACATAGTCTTTCTCCTTATGCTTCGTTCGTAGAAACTTTGCCGGTGGCCCTGCGGACCATGCGACCTAGAACAGGCTGGTCTTTCGGCCAGCGGATTGCGACGCACCGATCTTTGGCGATTGACGCGATGTTGACGCCGTTGTTCTGGTTGCCGCCAAGGACGTGGTAGTGCGTGGCACTTTCCGCGACGTAGAAGCCGACGTGACCACCGCCAGCGCGGTCGAAAACAAGGATGGCGCCAGGCGCGATGCGTTCAGGGCGTAAGTTCGCGCCGTAATCGGCCCAACCCTTCGCGCGATACCAGTGCTTGGGGTAAGGCAGTCCCGCCTCGTCCATCGCCCACGCCACGAAGAAGCCGCACCAAGGCGTCTCGTCGTTCGACCACCAAGCCTTCAACTTGGCCAGTCCTTTTACGATCCAAGGGTTGTGCCGTGGGCCTTTAATCTCACGCTCCCCGACCTTGCCGCGAGCGTAACTCAGCCATTTGGGGTCAGTCAACACGCGGTTAGCCCCCCAACTTTGCCTTGAATGCGGCCCACAAAAAAGCCACTGCTGTGCCTAGGCCAGCCGTCCACTTGACGAATGCCAGTACGTTGGTCGCCGTCTTCCAGGCGTCGAGAAGGTCTTTGGTGTCTTGGCGAAGACCCTTCATGTCCTCTTTCATCTGGTCCATGTCCTGTCGCAACAGGGCCAGTTCAACGTCGGTGTTTGGGTGTTCGCTCATTACGACAAGTCCTCTACTGATACGGTGACAGACCAGTAGCGCGTGATGCCAGCGGCAGTGGCGCTGACCGTGTACACAGCTTCCTTAAAGCCGCCAAAAGAAGTGGTTGAGTTGCTGAATGTGATGCTAGTAGCAGAGCCGCCGCTGGAAACGCTGGCGTTACCGCCGGTTCCTGTTTTTGTCCAAGTCCACACCGCAGATTGGTTGCAAGTGATAGTGACGCTGGCGTTCAAACTGCCGTAGTCGCTCAACGCCTGCGGCGCGCCAGCTGACGTGCCGCCGCTTGGGCTGAACGCCACGTCTGACGTGCCGAAAAACTTAGACATGGAGATTGTGCCGGATGCCGGCACTGCCCCGTTAACACCAGAGGTGCTGCCTGGGACGTTGGCGCCGCCTGCGTAATACTCAGACATGGCGATAGGGTTCGCGCCCCCAAACTCAGTTTGGATTTGGCTTAATGATATTGCGCCAGATGTTTGAAGTGTCACGCCGAAGCCCCCGCTAAGTTAGTTTGGCATAGCGGAAATTGCGTCTTCTGGCAATTCCAATTCTACCCAAGTCAATGTGGCTTCGTCCCAGCGATACAGCTTACCGTCATCCGGTTTCGGTGTGGGTGCATCCCACAAGCAAGTATCTTCGTTCAACGTCCATGACGCGAATGGCTGTGGCGGGATAAAGGCATCGCGCTCTGCGTCATAAGTGTATCCGATGCCAGCGTAATTCATACGCAGCGGACGGCCCTCTGGATGCTGACCGCCGTGCGTGTTGTACGATGTCTGCACCCAGAGTGCAGGATCGCCAAACGCGCCTGTGTCGATGACCTCTTGGTCAATAACCAGAACTTCAGTGACAATACCGTCAATAACTTTTGCAAAATGTGCCATGTGTTATCCTTAGAATGTAATCGTGCCGGATGAGTTGAATACATAAACCGTATTGCTTCCGACAGTGGTTATGGTCGGTGAACCTGTGGTTGAGGTTGCTGCGACAGGGCATGACAAGATCACGACACCAGATCCACCTTGTTGGGCTGGGGAGTTACACCCACCGCCACCGCCACCTGTATTAGCGACACCTGCTCCAATAGTTCCGTCGGCGTAGTTTCCACCACTACCTGCTCCGCCCCCACCGGCACCTCCAAGTGATGTGGCGGTGCTATAGTAGCCGCCGCCGCCACCGCCGCCGCCGCCGCGAG
>Ga0208052_100079_pt1 | contig 17899 bp, 16 predicted proteins | sample LakMenEpi18Jul08_FD_150710 | JGI IMG/M metagenome (GOLD analysis project Ga0208052, IMG submission 150710) | Freshwater microbial communities from Lake Mendota, WI - 18JUL2008 deep hole epilimnion (SPAdes) | ecosystem: Environmental > Aquatic > Freshwater > Lake > Epilimnion/Euphotic zone ... | reverse complement strand
GGTTCACTGCTTTGGGTATTAGCACCATGGCATTTAACTTAAACGGTTTCAACTTCAACCAATCAATTATGGATTCTCAAGGTCGCGTTATTGCTACCTGGGCTGACGTAATCAACCGCGCTAACTTGGGTATGGAAGTAATGCACGAGCGTAACGCTCACAACTTCCCTCTAGATTTGGCTGCTGCTGATGTTGCTCCTGTTGCTTTAAGCGCTCCTGCAATCAACGGTTAATAAGTCTAGTTAAATAAAAACGCTCTCCACAGGGGGGGCGTTTTTTTGTGTTCATTTTTCACATTCGCGTTTAGTCACATAATGACGATAGCGAAACATTGCTTCTAGCTGTGCTTGTACTAACCAACCACTCATAAATTCTACTCCATCACCACCAGGTATGGCATAAGTAATATTATCGGTTAATTTAGTTTTGCCGTTTTCTGATGTAAACTCATGACGATGTACCCAGGAATCAAAAGGTCCAGATATCTGTTCATCAGTAAACAGATGATACTTTTCATAGTCTGTGTGACGCGCTAACCAAGTTAAGGGTAAAATGCCCAGAAAAAGCCGAAATTCCGTAATTGCACCCGCTAAGAGTCCACCTTCACGTCTGACTACTTGTACTGGTTGCCAGGGTGGGGTGAGTATTTGCAATATGTCTGGTCTTTCGTGGAATTTCCAAACTACTTCTACTGGTGCGTTAATGATTGAAAAATGTTTAAAGTGCAACATGAACAAAAAAACCTAAAATTTAGCCTTTAGATTCAATATTTATAATTTTATAAGAAAATAGGCTGAAAACCCGAAATTTGACATCTAAAAACTCCTTAAAATCAGTATAATGAGAAAATGCACCAAATACAAAAGCACTCCTGCCAGTAGTTCCCTAATTGAGGTATAAAAAAATTTTATAAACTTTTTGAAATTTACCCGTTTATAAATGATTTATTATGCAATAATAGGAGTTGAGAAGTAATTCGGTGGACTGCTTTTGTTTTTAGTATTGATAGGCCTTTTCCCTTTGGTATTTACAGACTTTTCTCCGAAATCTAAATCTCTACACTCTTATGATTTTGGAGAAAATCTATGTCAATTTATGTAGGCAACCTCTCTTATGAAGTTACCCAAGATGGTTTAAGCGAAATTTTCAAGGAATATGGAACTGTCAAGCGTGTACAGTTACCTACCGACCGAGAAACAGGTAAAGTTCGCGGTTTCGGTTTTGTGGAAATGGAATCAGATGCAGAAGAAGAAAAAGCCATTGAAGCCCTTGATGGCGCTGAATGGATGGGACGTGATTTAAAGGTCAATAAAGCTAAACCAAGAGAAGAACGTGGTTCTTTTGGTGGTGGTGGTGGGAATCGTGGTGGTGGCAGCTTCGGCGCACGTAATCGCTACTAATACTCTAAGGTGGATAAATAATATCCCCATCTAGGACAATTAATTTTAACAGCAGTTCAGGAGTCAAAACCTGGGCTTTTTTAATGGGAAATTTTCTGATTAGGGTTGTCAGGAAAAAATAATGATCTAGAACTTAAAAGTCTTTAATAAATTATAGATATTATTGCTGATTTTGTGAAGAGGATTATGGCTAATACTGGTATGGAAATTTTTATAAAAGTGCTAAACAATTAACAGAATTATCAGGGAGTTTTAGTAATAATGTAATAGATATCAAGGATTTTATTTTTAATTTTTACTATTATGCGGTGATTGACTGGATAAATTTATTCGTTAATTCTGCAGAACTTCAGGGAATTTTCTAATTTGAATTTAATTTTAATTAAAAAGTGAGAATATTGCCGAATTAAGCAAGTAATTTAGGAATGATTTACTCCAGGTATAATGACAATTATAGTAAGTTATGAAATGGCAGTTATTAACACAAAAACAACGAGGAATAAACAGAGCATTTACTATAGCGATGTTTACGATTTTCAGTAGTATTATTTGCGTTTCTTGCAGTCATAATCAAGATGTTTTGGTGACAGAAAGAGCTACAACTACCCCAAATCCACGAATAGGGAAAACATCTAAAGCTGGGAAATTTTATGTTCAGGGACAAACTCAACACCTCAAAGGTAATTCCCAAGCGGCTATTGCTGCCTATAGTAAATCTATTGGTCTCAATCCTGAGTTTGCACCAGCTTTTAAAGGTCGAGGCTTGGTTTATTTTGATATTGGTAATAAACAGGGTGCGATCGCAGATTATAATCAAGCATTGAATCTTAATAGTCAGGATGGGGAAGTATATAATAATCGTGCTAATGTTTTTGCTTCTATGGGAGAATATAAAAGAGCAATTGCAGATTATAATCAAGCAATTAGTATTGAGCCTAATTCTGCTGAATTTTATAATAATCGAGGTAATGCCCGTGCTAATCAAGGTGATAAGAATGGCGCATTAGAAGACTATACTCAATCAATTCGGATTAATCAAGAATATGCTATAGCTTATAATAATCGCGGTAATGCTTATGCTTCTAGAGGAGAACAGCAGAAAGCAATATCAGATTATAATGAAGCCATTCGCATTAATTCTAAATTTGGTGCTGCTTATAATAATCGTGGTAATGCCTATTCTGCACTTGGTGATAAACGCGGTGCATTAAAAGATTTACAACAAGCAGCAGCGATTTTTGAAAAAGAGCGAAATAAGGACTTGTATCAACAAGTTATGAGAAATATTGAGGAATTAAGTAAATAAACTCGCAATGTCAGAATCAGGATTTTCGGGATTTGTAGGGTAATATTGTCCGCAATGTGTCAAAATACTATTGAAGCATGATCTAGGTTCTACCCTATCCAGTCCTAACTTATGAATGAACAGCGTCTACAGGCATATTATCAGCTAATTCAACAACTGCTTAGTTGTCCCCATGGTCAAGAAGCGGCTATATTACAAGCTAACAGGGAATTACTCGATGTTGATTTTTTACAAGTGGTGGTAGAGGTAGCAGGGACCTTTACCCAACAGGGAGAGGAAAATACTGCCAACCGGTTGCTGGGGTTAGCCTCTCAACTCAGTGAAGAGTTAGATATAGCCCTAAATGGGAATACTCCAGAACCAGAAACGCCGCTTAATCAAGCAAATTTTGATACCTATTTACAATTTTTATCAAAAGTATTACAAGCAACCGTAGAAAGTGAAGGTAATCCCCAGGTAGTTTACCCTTTACTGGCTGCAAATACGGATAAACTTAATCTGACTTTTGTTAAATTATTACAGGTTTGGGCAACAAATACACTAGAAGAAGCAGAACCAGACGCAAAACAATTTTTCGCTGTAGTTATAGGTGAGTTTAGTAATCTAATACAGCAATTTCCTTTAGGTAACAAAGCCAATAATATGGAAATTGCTATTACTGGTTATGAAATAGTTTCCACTGTTTTCACCCGTGATACTTCTCCAGAACAATGGGCAATGACGCAAAATAATCTGGGGAATGCCTACAGAGATAGAATCAGGGGAGATAAAGCGGATAATCTGGAAAATGCCATTGCAGCTTATCAGCAAGCTTTAGAAGTTTATACCCGCACCAATTTTCCTGTACAATGGGCAGGTACGCAAAATAATCTGGGGAATGCCTACAGTGATAGAATCAGGGGAGATAAAGCGGAGAATCTGGAAAATGCCATTGCAGCTTATGAGCAAGCTTTAGAAGAGAGAACCCGCACCGATTTTCCTGTAGATTGGGCAATGACGCAAAATAATCTGGGGACTGCCTACAGACATAGAATCAGGGGAGATAAAGCGGATAATCTGGAAAATGCCATTGCAGCTTATGAGCAAGCTTTAGAAGTGAGAACCCGCACCGATTTTCCTGTACAATGGGCAACGACGCAAAATAATCTGGGGAATGCCTACAGACATAGAATCAGGGGAGATAAAGCGGAGAATCTGGAATATGCCATTGCAGCTTATGAGCAAGCTTTAGAAGTTTATACCCGCACCGATTTTCCTGTACAATGGGCAACGACGCAAAATAATCTGGGGAATGCCTACAGACATAGAATCAGGGGAGATAAAGCGGAGAATCTGGAATATGCCATTGCAGCTTATCAGCAAGCTTTAGAAGTTTATACCCGCACCGATTTTCCTGTAGATTGGGCAACGACGCAAAATAATCTGGGGAATGCCTACTGTGAGAGAATCAGGGGAGATAAAGCGGAGAATCTGGAATATGCCATTGCAGCTTATGAGCAAGCTTTAGAAGTTTATACCCGCACCGATTTTCCTGTACAATGGGCAATGACGCAAAATAATCTGGGGAATGCCTACTGTGAGAGAATCAGGGGAGATAAAGCGGAGAATCTGGAATATGCCATTGCAGCTTATGAGCAAGCTTTAGAAGTGAGAACCCGCACCGATTTTCCTGTAGAAAATGCTCAAACTTTATTCAATTTGGGTAGGCTTTATCAAGAATCACAACAGTTTGATTTAGCTTACGATACCTTTAAATCTGCCCTTGTCACAGTTGAAGATATACGGGGGGAAATTATTTCTGGGGAAGAAAGTAAACGCAAACAAGCGGAAGAATGGAATAACCTTTTTGTAAGCATGGTAGAAGTTTGTTTAGCATTGGGTAAAGAAAGGGAAGCTATCAGTTATATTGAACGCAGTAAAACCCGCAATTTAGTAGAATTGATTGCTGAAAAGGTTGATTTTACACCAATTGAATATTCAGAAATTCAAAATCTGTTAGATGAGAAAACTGCAATTATTCAATTTTACATTTTTAAAGATTGTTTCCGGGCTTTCATTATTACCAAAAACAACGATAAACCAATAATTTGGAAATCTACAGAGGAAGATTTAGATCAATTCAGAGATTGGATTAATAAATATCTCACCCTTTACTATTCCGACCGTAAGAAATGGCGAAATGATTTAAATGATCAACTTACCAAATTTGCAGAAATTTTCCATATTAATCAAATAATTGCCCAAGTTCCAAAGGATATTCAAAAAATAATTATCATTCCCCACCGTCATTTACACTTATTACCTTTTCATGCTATTCCTTTATCTACAAATTCAGAATATTTATTTGATAAATATCCTGGTGGTGTCAGTTATGCACCCAGTTGTCAACTTTTGAATATTGCTAAAGAACGTCTTTCTAACCCTATTCTACAAAGAGAGAGAACAAGATTAGAACCTCTCTCTAACTCTCTCCTAGAAGGAGAGAGAACAAGATTAAGTAACCTATTTGCAATTCAAGATCCTAATAACAATTTACCTTTTACTAACACTGAAGTGGAAACAATTGCAGCTAATTTCTACCCCCAGCAAATCCTCAAAAATAATGAAGCCAGCAAAGCCAATTTAGAAGAAACTACCACATTTAATAACTTTACTAATTCCCAATGGTTACATTTTTCTTGTCACGGTAGTTTTGATTTAGAATCACCTTTAAAATCAGCTTTACAACTTGCTGATTCGGAAGTTAATGCTTCACTTTTGACAACATATTCATCTCGTTATGTGAGAATTAATGAAGAAACTGCTATTGATTTATCAAAATGTTTGACATTAGCAGATATCTTAGAATTAAATCTCCCTCAATGTTATCTTGTTTGTCTTTCTGCTTGCGAAACTGGCGTAATTGATTTTAGAAGTAACAGTGATGAATTTATTGGTTTATCCAGTGGTTTTATGAAAGCCGGTGCAGTTAATATTGTTAGCAGTTTGTGGACTGTGAGTGATGTTCACACCGCTATTTTAATGATTAAATTATATGAAAATATCGCCAATAATCCCCAGGATATCACATTGGCATTAAACACAGTCCAGGAATGGTTACGCAAAGCTACACAGGTAGAAATCATTGATTGGTTGAAGCAGAAACCTGAAATAAAGGAGGAACAAAAAGAGAACATTATTAATTCATTATCTAAGCAATTTAGACCCGAACATCAACCATTTAACCAACCATATTTTTGGGCTGCTTTTTGTGCTGTTTCTCCTGTAATGTAGGTTGAGTTGACAAAGTGAAACCCAACATTATCAAAAATTTCGTATTATTTCATGTAGAGATTTAGCAGTGATTGTAAGTGTCAAATTAATGAAAATTGATGTATTCTTAAGCCAGAGAATAAATTCTCTGTCTAAAAGCTAAAGTCGGTTAAAACCGACTATATTAATCCTAGAATCAATTTTTATAAATTTTGACTTTCTAGTTTATGCGAGTGCGTTTTCCCTCGTTCCCTGTCTCTGACCGGGAATGAATTGCAGAGGCTCTACCTCCACTATATCATTTTACTTCAGGCCGAGCCTGAAAAACTGCATTCCCAGCCAGAGTCTGGGAACGAGTTAAAATCAGCTAAAATATTAATCAATTCACAAACTAAACCTATGGAAGCTAATCAAATTATCCAAGCATTTACCGAAGTCGTGAGAAACCAAGATTATGTTTTTTCGGACGTTTCTTTAGATGCTATCACAGAATTACAAAAAACTATCGCTGGTATAGAAACTGAACCTCCGGAAGTAGTTGCAGAAGCTATCCGTCAATGGTATCTTGACTATGAAAAAGTTAGAAATGCAGTCTTTTTAGAAGAACGGGAAAGGGAAATTGGTAGAGTCCCTAGAACTAAACCAGAAAATGAAGAAAACACCGTAGAAAATCGCTACCGACTTTTACAAAAGGACGTAGAAAAACTGAAAGAAAAAAAGACACCAGCCCAAAACCCATAATTAAAAATGAATAAATCGGTTGATTATACAAGTTAAACTGGTGGTTAGAAATCCCGTCTACACAGACAAAATCAAATTCTTGATTTTTGGTTAGTCTGCGCGGGCGGAATTTGTTTGTGTAGCGGCGATTTTCAGTTACCGGGGCTTAAATTAACTGTTTTTTAAATCTTGTCAAAATTCACATTTCAGTCGTATTTGGTATAGCTAAATTATGAAAATATATGCACCTAATATTCACGTTTTCACTTTTCAACTTTATAAAGGCTCAAATTTTGATGATAATATAGATAGTCAACATTTAAACTTTATCTGGGAACGTGGTAATGATATTATTAAAGAAGTTCTCAAACAAGATTTACAACTCAGTCAAAAAATTGATGTTAAAAAAGATGAGGGATTTAATAAAGTAGATATTCTGAATGATCAAAATGAAGTAGCTGTATATTTGGAGGGGAATGTTAACCCAAGTCCTCAACAAGATATTTTAATTACAGGTTTCGCTTATCCTTGTCGAATTTCTGATAGTTACGGTTTGTGGTTAAATTTACGTCGTCCAGAACAGGAAAATAACCAACCTACGGAAGATGTAGAAACTGATTTTCTCAAACTTTTAAATCCCAATAATTGCTTAATTTTACCATTAAATCCTTTATTTCTGGGACAAACTATTTTAATTACAGCTTGGATAAATAATGCTAAAATTCAAAATGATCATCAAAAAATAGCTGATGAATGTTTAAAGCAAATTTTCCCTAATCAAAATACAATTCCACCTTTTTATCGTCAAGGTGAATTATTTGGTAGTCCGATATTTGAATATGGTTTACCAAATCAATCTAGTCAATATCAACAAGTTTTAATTTGTTTATTTACAAAACAAGAAACTGGAAATAAATTTGAACAATCTTGTTCAGAATTACTAGATTTGTTTTTTCGTCATAGTAAGATAATCAAAGCTTATAAAGACAGTCGGGCTATATATAAAGACTTAGATAAAAAGTATAGAGATATAGAATCTGAAGTTAATAAAATTCTCGAACTGGAAAACAATCAAGATATAACCAGAAAGGATTTAAAGAAATTACAAAACCAGTTAAGAGCGTTTCCTAGATTAGCACTTGAATATACCAGATTACTTTTAAGTTTAGAAGATTCCCAAAATACAATTGTGATTAATGCAGATAATTATAGCGATAAATTAGCACAAATTAAACATAATTTAAACGGTGAAAATCTAGATTTTCTAGAAATTTTCCTAAATAAGAATTGTGTCACCTTTAAACGGCAAATTCAAGCCGATTTAGGCTATTTTCAACATGGTTCACAATTATTAGATCAAGCCATTAACTCAATTCGTGGTATAGTAGAAATAGAACAAGCTAAAAGCGATCGCTCTTTAGAAAGAACAGTACAAATATTAGGTATAGGTTTGGGTGGAGGTGCGATAGTTTCCGGTGTCATAGTTGAACACATTGATAAAATCAATCTACCTTTATTACCAATAATACCAAAAAATCCCTTTTCGGCCTCATTAATTTTAAGCATAATTGCTACCTTGGTATGGACTCTTCTTATTTGGTTAATTATTGATCGCTATCCTCGCAAATGACTAACAAAACCATTCCCACAGGCTACCTCCGTAAAGTCCATCATATCGCTTTTAATGTCCAAAATATGGCAGCATCTCGCCATTTTTATGGTCATATTTTAGGCTTACACGAACTTACAGGAGACGAAATACCACAAACATTAATAGAACTTGTCAATGCTGGTAAAGTCGCTAATTTCATCACTCCCGACGGTACAATTATAGACCTATTTGGAGAACCAGAATTATTACCACCAAATCCAGATCCTAGTAAATCCTTTACCAGAGCATATCATTTAGCCTTTGATATTGCTCCCGAATTATTTGATCAAGCATTAGCAGTAATTAAAGAAAATAATTTAGTCATTGCTTATGGTCCTATTTTCCGTCCCACTGGTAGAGGAGTGTACTTTTATGATCCTGATGGGTTTATGATTGAAATTCGTTGTGATCCCCATTAAATGAGATAATAGGAAATACCAATAATTAAATTATATTTGTGACATCTGAAACAAAGCTAAAAATGTACATTCCCAAACCAAACGAGGTTGAGCATAACAAAGTAAATGTTTCCGAGTTTTTTCTAATTGTTGAATAATTTTCGGTTCATGTATTTGTTGCCAATAGTATTGTTGTAAATAATCAATTAACCATAATTGCGCTTCTGTATCTAATTCCTTATCAATTTTCTTACCTAATTCTAAAGCATGACGGTAAGATGTTGGCTTTTTTTTCACTTGAGCTATAAACTCACTAGGAATAGTTTGCAATTGTTGGTAAGATGAAATCGCATTTCCTGGACTACCTGCGGCTATATTCAAAACTTCTGGATATTCCAAAATCTCTGTATTTCCTGTTTGTGTCAATACCTCAGTCATAGCACCATTATCCAACCGATAAAAAGGGATTTTTTGACAACGAGATACTAAAGTTGGTAACACAGATTCTGGGGAATGAGCAATTAAAATTAATGTCGCTTTTCCTGGTTCTTCTAAAGTTTTTAATAACGCATTAGCCGCAGATTCTGCCATTGTTTCTGCTTGTTCTAATACTATAACATTTCTCGTGGCTTCCAACGGTGGACGGGAAAGAAATTGTGTAATTTCTCGAATTTGTTCCAACCGAATGACCGGAGGTGCTTTGCGTTTAACTCCTTTTTCCGCTGCTTCTGCTGGGGTCAGTCTTTGTCCTTGATATTGATAAGTTGGTTCTACCCACAATAAAGCTGGATGATTTCTTTGCTGAATACGATTATGTAAAATGGGAATTTGCTCAGGTTTTATAGAACTAGAAAAAAGTAATTCAATAAAACATTTTGCTGCCAAACTTCTACCCACACCATCAGCACCTACAAACATATAAGCTGGTGCAACTCGATGTTGTTTAACAGATTGAGTTAATAATTCTACCGCTTGCGGTTGTCCGATTAATGACGAAAACATAATTATGAAAACAGGCGTTTCTGTAAAATTTCCTGTATATTTTTTTGAACAATATCTTGATTATAATTACCATCTATTTTCACAATTCGGGAGGGATTAGATACCGCCAATTCTGTATATCCCTGCTGTACCCGACGATGAAAATCCATAGTTTCCTGTTCAATTCTATCCAATTTAGTTTGTCCACGTTTGCGCGATAAACCCACCTCCACATCTACATCTAACCAAATAGTTATATCACTTTTTAAACCCCCAGTAGCAATCTGATTCAGATTATTAATTAAACTCATATCTAAACCTCTACCATAACCTTGATAAGCTATGGTAGAATCAGTATAGCGATCGCACAAAATAAATTTACCTGTAGCTAAATTCGGTTTTAATTCCTCTTCAATATGTTGCGCCCTATCTGCAGCATACAATAACAGTTCCGTAATTTCCCCTACTGGCTTACTTAGTGACTTCTCCAATAATAACGCCCGCAAATCCTTTCCTAACTCTGTCCCCCCGGGTTCACGAGTCAGCAGCACCGATATATTTAAACTTTCCAACCACTGAAAACACAGTTGCATCTGAGTAGTTTTACCACAACCTTCTACCCCTTCAAAGACAATTAATTTACCACTCATATTGTTAAATTTTGTAAATACTGATTTTTTAGACATCCCTATTTATATAAACCTGATCACGAAAAGCCTGAAAAGAGGCAATTTCATTATACTCAAAACGGCTAGAAGCTGGACTTTTTTATTATATAAAGAAAAAGGTTCAAAGCCCCTTCTCGTTCCAGGGAGAGGTTTGGAGAGGGGTTTCATATTTGGTTAAACTATGAACCGTTTACAGTATAATACATATAATGTTAAATTTGTCTAGTATATAAGTTCTATTTATGATGTATTTCGTTTTAAGAACTTACCAATATCACCATTATATAAATGAATTATAGAAACAATCATTTGTTTAACTTTCAAAGGATTATTATTACAGAAATTACATAAATCATACTTTTCTTGATCAGTTCCCATAGTGGTTGTGATTCTATCAGAAACAAGGCTATTTCTAAGGAATTAGACAACTTTAAAGAACGTACTGATAATAGCCAATATTCCAAAAAAATGAACTCTTGATATTGTTCTCGACTGGTAAAAATCACACAACTTTGATGATAGGTTTGAGCAAGTATTTTGATGAATTGCATATATTTTAGATCATCAATATCTACATTATCCAAAATAATCAGACAACGATGAGTACGCAAATAATAGATAATTTGATTAATATTGAGTTGATTTTCTTTGTTATGGGAGAACAAAGATAGTAAGTCAGTCATCATACTATCAAAACATGGAACTGTCGGTACTGAACGCCAAAAAACGTAATTAAATTGATCCTGAATTTGTCTTGCTAGTTGAGTAGCTAAAGTTGTTTTTCCAACTCCACCCATACCGAATAATCCTAATAAGCGACAACCATCTTGTAAAATCCATGACTGTAATTGTGTCAGTTCTTGGCTATATCCGTAAAATTCTGAAATATCAATTGCAGTTCCCCAGTCTAGGAATTGATTTAAATTTGGTTTTTTTTTGCGTATTTGTGCGTATGCGGGGGGGGTATTACTTCAGCGCTGGTAGTAATTTCTTGCCAATCTAGATTTAATCGCCGACATAGTTCTTCAAAGCTTGCATAACTAACAGGTTTACCAGTCAGGAAATTACTAATTGTAGATAGGGAGAATCCAGTATCATAAGCTAAAGCTCTTTGGCTGGGGTAGCCATTAACTCCAAGTGCCATATTAACTTGTTGAATACGGTCATTGCTTACCTTAATTGACTTTGGCATATTATAAATAGTTTACATAGAGACAGCAATAATCCACTTTTTCAGGCAGATTTGACTAAATTCCAGATGTTATGAGTGATATCTTCTCATAATCAATCCGTCATGTAAATCTATCTTTAGATAGATGACAATGGTTGTTTTGTTTTTTGGTGTCAAAATTAGCTCTCAAGTCAGATGAAGTCAGATGAAGTCAGTTTTTCTCAGTACGGAAGTCAGTACATGGTTTGGTAAATTGGGTATATGCTAATTAAACAAGGAGAATATTAAATGGCTCAATATGAATACGTTTAAGCAAAGATAATTTCAGGAAGGGGACTATACTAATTTCAATTTCATCCCAGGATGCAATAAATTTAGACTTTCCTATTCTGTACAAGCTCATAAAGAATTGGGATCATAGGGATGGTGTCAGAATTCGATAATTTAGACCAGGAAAAAAAACGCGAAGTAACATCCTTTTCTGCTAAACAGAGATTACAAATGATTGGCTCAATAACGCATTTAATGCTAAATTCGAGCCTTCATCAAAAATACCCAATTTCAGCTATTGCAGAGAGATTTGTTCCTTCTTTAATTCACAATCAATTTCGCTATTACGAGATTAATGGTAGCCCCATTGGATTCGTTAACTGGGCATGGTTGACTGATGAAATAGAGGAAAAATATAAAACAGCAAAATACGTTTTAAATCTCGATGAATGGCGAGGAGGAAAAAACTTATGGTTTCCTGAATTTATTGCTCCTTTTGGTCATGCGCGGTTCATTGTTAAAGACTTACGCACCAATATTTTCCCCAAAGGAACACCAGCAAAGGCTTTCAGAATTCGTCCTGGTGGCACTTTGAGGTTGACTACTCATTGGAAAGTATAGAGCATTAGCTTTATTCATACATTTCATTAATTAATTAATTGGGAGATTGATTTATCATGGGACAGGTATTCACAAACATTAATAATGCTATTAACCCTTTTTATAAAGATGGTGGTAACGGTGACGATGATTTTACAATCTACGGTGGTGGCGTAGCTTATGGGAATGGAGGTAATGATACTCTTAGAGCCTATGCAATTTATGTCAAACTAGATGGTGGTGATGGGAACGACAGAATTTACTCTTATTCAGGTGGTTCTGAACTTTATGGTGGTTGGGGTAATGACTATATTGAAGCTTACGGACTTTACAACAAAATTCACTGCGGTGGCAACGAAGATACTGTCCGTGCCTATGGTGGCTACAATGAAGTCCACGGTGAAGATGGTCACGATAATATTGTAGTCTGGGGCGCGGCTAACAGAGTTTATGGTGGTGGTCATAATGACTACATTGAAGCTGTTGCGGCTGGGAACTGGCTGTATGCGGGTTGGGGAGAAGATACTATCCGTGCCTATGGCGGCTACAATGAAGTCCACGGTGAAGATGGTCACGATAATATTGTAGTCTGGGGCGCGGCTAACAGAGTTTATGGTGGTGGTCATAATGACTACATTGAAGCTGTTGCGGCGGGCAACTGGCTTTATGCAGGTTGGGGAGAAGATACTATCCGTGCCTATGGTGGTGCTAATATTATTGATTCTGACGATGATTGGCGTAACGACAACATTGAAGCCTACGGTGGTGCTAACATCATTAATGCAGGCAGTGGTAGCGATCGCATTATTGCCGGTGGTGGCGCAAATATTATTAACGCTGGTAGTGGTAATAACAATGTAGAAGCATACGGTGGTTACAACAAAATTACTGTAGGTGATGGAAATGATCGCTTAATTGCTGGTGGTGTTGGTAATGAAATTCATGCTGGCAATGGCGATAATTATATTGAAGCCTACGGTGGTGCTAACGTCATTAATGCAGGCAGTGGTAGCGATCGCATTATTGCCGGTGGTGGCGCTAACAAAATTAACGCTGGTAGTGGTAATAATAATGTAGAAGCATACGGTGGTTACAACAAAATTACTGTAGGTGATGGAAATGATCGCTTAATTGCTGGTGGTGTTGGTAATGAAATTCATGCTGGCAATGGCGATAATTATATTGAAGCCTACGGTGGTGCTAACGTCATTAATGCAGGCAGTGGTAGCGATCGCATTATTGCCGGTGGTGGCGCTAACGAAATTAACGCTGGTAGTGGTAATAATAATGTAGAAGCATACGGTGGCGTAAATGTTGTTAACAGTGGTTCTGGCAACGACAGTATTACTGTGGGTGGTGGACTCAACGTCGTTATCTCTGGCTCTGGGAACGATAATATCAAAGCCTATGGTGGTGCCAATGTTGTATATAGTTCTGGTGGTGATAATGAAATACTAGGTGTGGCAGGAGGTAACGTTTTTGTCAAAACTGGTAATGGTAATGACAAAATGTATGCTCTAGGGGGTTTAAACGTTCTCACCAAAGTTGCCGCTGGTGATACCACTATATTGGCAGGTGGTTTATATAACGTTCTCACTAAAGTTGGTAATGGCAATGATGTCTTTGCTACCCTCGGTAAAGGGAATCTTCTCACTAGAGTGGGTGATGGTAGTTCTTTAATGCTTAGTGGTGGTTTATATAATATTACTACTAATTGGGGAAACAGTAATGATCTCATTGCTTCTATCGGTCTATATAACGTAGCTGTTGCCGGTGCTAAAGACGATAAAGTATTTCTAGCTGGTGTAGGAAACCTCGCCTTTGGTGATTCTTTAGGAATTTCCCTTGATAAATTCAAGAACACAGAAACTGGACAAGCAGGAGCAAACGCCAAAACTGATAAAATTAATACAGGTATAGATTGGCGAAATGTTGTTAGTAATCTGGATGCCACCCTCAATGTTAGTGGAAATGATTTGGTCGTAACGGTCGGACTCAATAATGGAGTAGTAGGAGGAAGAGGTGCTGATACTCTAGTAACAATCGGGAAAAATAATGTTTCAATAGGGGATAATTTAACTGATCTTATTTCTGATTTGAGCATTGACTTAACCAATCTCTCGAATATCGGAGCTAATGTAATTCTTCCTCAGTGGAACTTTGACTTTTCTCCTGAAGTAATTCTTCCTGAATGGGAATTTGACTTTTCTCCTAACGTAATTCTCCCTGAGTGGAACTTTGATTTATCTCCTGAAATAATTCTTCCTGAATGGAACTTTGATTTCTCGTCTGACTTCATCGCCCCTAATTTCAGTTTTGACTTATTCCCTGAAGTCATATTACCTCAGTGGAATTTAGATTTTTCTCGACTCAACTTTGACTTTAGTGGTGAAAATGACGATATTCAAGTGAGTTTTGGTTTAAATAATGTTCTGTTTGGTAATGATGGCAATGATCAAGTATATGCTATCGGTAAAAATAATTTCATTCACGGTGGTGAAGGAGATGATTTAATCGCTAGTTTAGGATTTAACAATGCCATTGTTGGTGATGAAGGTGCTGATACCATTATTAACGTAGGGAAAAATAACTTAATTTTAGGTGATTATTTAGAAATCCCTGACTTAAGTAATTTAACTATTGATTTATCAGGTTTAGGTTTTGATTTTGCTCTCCCCGATATTGATTTATCAGGTTTAGGCTTTAACTTTGCTCTCCCTGATATTGATTTATCAGGTTTAGGTTTTGATTTTGCTCTCCCTGATATTGATTTATCAGGTTTAGGCTTTAACTTTGCTCTCCCTGATATTGATTTATCAGGTTTAGGTTTTGATTTTGCTCTCCCTGATATTGATTTATCAGGTTTCGGTTTTGATTTAGACTTGGACTTTGAAGACATTATTTTTAGTGTTGGTACAAATAATGTCTCTTCTAGTGGCGATGGAAATGACTTAATTGTAGCAGTGAGTCACAGTATTAAGAATCAGGCGCAAAATAGTTCTACTAATAGCAATAAAAATGGTACATTGACCAAACTTGCTAATATGGGATGGAATATCTCATTATCAGGTGATGGTGATGATGTTGCCATTGGTGTCGGCAACTACAACATTTTAAGTGGTGGTGATGGTAATGATAATCTCTGGGCTGGGCAGTTACCTAAATTTAAAGACACCTCCAACGGTTCAGCTTTCTCTAATCTGAACAACCGAGCCACCAATTTTAGGCTAAAAATAAAGCTTATTTCTACGGCTGTAGAGTATTTAGAAAATGGTGATGAAGTAGAAGCCATTGAAAATATCGCGGGTAAGAGTAACTTCAATCTCTTATTAGGCGGAGATGGAGATGATACTCTCTGGACAAAAGGTAAAGGTAACGTTCTCAATGGTGGTGATGGTAATGACACTATCTCTGCTAATGGTCATCTTAATATCGCAATTGGTGGAGATGGAGATGATTACATTGAAACAACAGGAATATTCAGTTTTGTTAATGCAGGAATTGGAAACGATAGTGTTTTTGTCGAAGATGTAGGCAGTACAATTTTTGGTGGTGAAGGAGATGATCTGATTGCTTTAGGTGGTATAAAAGGAGGTATTTTTAGCACTCTTGATGGTGGTGCAGGAAATGATACTTATGTTATCAACACTGATTTATTTCAACTCTCAACTTTGTATTCAGCTACCTATATTGACAATAGTGGTGATGTGAATACTACCGATACTTTCTTATTTGCTGGAGAAGTGAGTGCTTCTGGTATCAAATTCCAGAAGTCTGGTGCAACAGATTTAGAGGTTGGTATTGTTGGGACTAACAGACATCTTATTCTCAAAGATTGGTATGTTGAAGAGACTCAACGGATTGATAAATTCCAGATTAATGATGGTGTAAGTTTAGGACAATCTGAAGTTCAAAGTTTAGTTGGAGCCTGGGATGCCTTCTTTGCGGGTAATATTAGTCAAGGAGAGTTGAATTTGACAGTTAATAGTACTTGGGTTTAATTAGGGTAAAACGGCGAGGATAAAAACCCGGACTTCTCGCTAACATTATCAAAACGTTATAAGTACCTGTGCAAAATTAATTGCCTATTTTAAAATTCTGTCTTCTTGACTGAATAAGGAACACAGAAGAATGAGATGTGCAATTAATTTTGCAGTTTGGGAAGTAAGGTTTCTGGTATATCACTAACAACCTTTAAAATGTGAACCGGCTCTAAATCAGCATTAAACTATCCTGTAATTGATGCGATATGTAGGGGTTTAGCAGTGCTAAACCCCTAGCATATATCGAAGTTAAGGTAATTCATGTTGATTTCATATCACTAATATTAATAATATTGACAGGTTGAACATCACATTTTTGTCAAGTCAATAGGGAATTTTGGCGATCGCTCAAATTAGATCATTTTAGATCATTTCTGAGCAAATTTATGGCTAAAATTGTTGAAGGAATAGCTATTAATTTTGTAAAGTTTTGTATCAGCCGGGGAAATTAATTTCTAATACTATCGAAATATGTAACGAAAAGTAAATATGTAACGAAAAGTAAAGTTACCCAAAACCTCTTCCCTGTTCCCTGTTCCCTGTTCCCTGTTCCCTGTTCCCTGTTCCCTGTTCCCTGTTCCCTGTTCCCTGTTCCCTTGTCATAACGACAATTTTTAACGCCAACCTACTTAGTGCAAAATTAATAATGATATCGGCAAGAAATAATAGTTACATAGACATCATCAACAGCATAAACCAAACGGTTTGTATCATCAATTCGCCTTGACCAAAATCCGGCTAAATTTTCTTTGAGAGGCTCTGGTTTACCAATACCCTCAAAAGGCATCCGCATCGTCTCCTCAATCAACTTATTGATTCTTTTGAGAGTCTTTTGATCTTGCCCTTGCCAGTAAAGATAATTACCCCAAGCCTCATCAGTCCAAGCCAACATTCTACTCATTTAACAAATCTCGCAGCACCACTTTCCCTTGCTTAAATTGAGTAATGGAACGTTCTAAATGGGCTGCATTTGCCGGAGACTTCAATAAATGCACAGTCTCCATAAGACTATTAAAAAACTCCAAGGACATCACCACTGCATCATCAGCATCCCGTCTAGTAATAATTGTATAGTCGGCATCTTCCGTCACCTGGTCTAAAACCGTTTTCAGACTATTTCTGGCCTCGCTAAAAGAGATAATTTTCATTGGCGGCGAACCTGTACTGTTTATTGTACAAGTATAGCAGGTTTGGGCAAATTGTACAATCCCCTGACGCGGATGTAGTATTTTATCTTCCTAAAAGAGCCGCACCCATATATGATATTTATTACCTGGAATAGTGTATAATCAAGGAAAAATTCACTAAGGGCATATATAATTATGAATACATTAGAAAAATTAGAACTGTTGAGTGAAAACTGTAGCGACAACACAGAATTAGATAGAATTATTGGACAACTTTTAAATGTAATTTTAACCCGTTATCGTCAAAAACTC
>Ga0208052_100068_pt1 | contig 21889 bp, 16 predicted proteins | sample LakMenEpi18Jul08_FD_150710 | JGI IMG/M metagenome (GOLD analysis project Ga0208052, IMG submission 150710) | Freshwater microbial communities from Lake Mendota, WI - 18JUL2008 deep hole epilimnion (SPAdes) | ecosystem: Environmental > Aquatic > Freshwater > Lake > Epilimnion/Euphotic zone ... | reverse complement strand
AATTATGCTTCATCCAAAGCTGCAATACCAGGTAAAATCTTACCTTCTAACAACTCCAAACTAGCACCACCACCAGTAGAAATATGACTCATTTGATCAGCCAAACCAACCTTTTCCACAGCGGCTACAGAGTCACCACCACCGATAATGGTAATTGCGCCGGTTTTGCTAATTTCTGCTAGAGTATGAGCGATCGCTTCTGTACCCGCAGCAAATTTATCAAACTCAAACACACCCATTGGACCATTCCAAATTACAGTCTTACAATCAGCCAAAGCTGCTTGGAAAACCTTGACAGAATCAGGACCAATATCTAAACCCATCCCATCAGCAGGGATATTTTCAATGCTCACAGTGGTAGCATTAGCATCAGGCGCAAACTTATCAGCAGAAACAATATCTGTAGGTAGCAACAAAGCTACACCCCGTTCTTTAGCTTTTGCTTCCAAAGACTTCGCTAATTCCAATTTATCTTCTTCTACCAAAGACTTACCAACACTCAAACCACGAGCTTTATAAAAGGTGAAAATCATCCCCCCACCAATGATTAACTTATCGCATTTTTCTAACAAAGTTTCAATCACACCGATTTTGCTAGAAACCTTAGAACCACCGATAATAGCCGCTAAAGGACGTTGAGGAGCTTCAATGGCACTTTGTAAGTATTGTAATTCCTTCTCAACCAAATAACCAGCCACAGAAGGGCTTAAAAACTTAGTTACACCTTCAGTGGAAGCGTGAGCGCGGTGTGCAGTTCCAAAAGCGTCATTTACATAAAAATCAGCGTTTGCTGCCAATTTTTGAGCAAATTCCGGGTCATTCTTTTCTTCTTCCTTGTAAAAGCGGACATTTTCTAACAATAGCACCTGGCCATTGTCCAAAGCTGCAACTTTAGCAGCAACATCATCACCAATACAGTCATCAGTTTTGATAACTTCCTGTCCTAACAACTCAGAAAGACGTTTAGCAACCGGGGTTAAACGCAATTTTTCATCTACACCCTTGGGACGACCGAAATGGCTTGTTAAAATGACCTTAGCACCCTTTTGGGTCAAATCTTGGATAGTTGGTAGCGCCGCCCGAATCCGAGTATCATCAGTAATGTTGCCTTTATCATCCACAGGCACATTAAAATCAACTCGTACTAAAGCGCGTTTCCCAGATATATCAGCCGCAGATAAACTTGCTAAACTTTTTTTAGACACAGTACAACTCTCCTGATTACTTTTTTGTTATTGTCTTGAAAATATGACCATCAAAATTTTACCGGAGTGAGGGGCGCAGAGGTGAGATATGTTTAAAACAGTTTTATTTCCCATTGATCAAAGTCGAGAAGCCAGAGAGGCCGCTGATATAGTTGCCAATATCGTGCAAAAATATAATAGCCGCTTAATTCTGCTTTCAGTTGTTGAAGAGCCAACCACGGAAGCACCTAGCACTAGTCCTATGGTATCTCCAGAAATAGTAGCCCAACTTCTAGAAAATGCCCGCACCCTATTTTCTGAACAAGGAATTACAGCGGAATTACTAGAAAGACAAGGTAAACCAGCTTTTACTATCTGTGATGTTGCTGATGAAATCGAGGCTAGTTTAATTATTATGGGTTGTCGAGGATTAGGTTTAACGGAAGAAGGCTCGACTGATAGCGTTACTACGCGAGTAATCAATCTTTCTCCCTGTCCTGTTTTGATTGTTCCTTAATTAACTATCTGGTGCGTTAATGTGAAATAACACAATATAACGCACCAATTACAAATTACAAATCATACAGCTTCTCTTCACAAAGGGGGACTAAGGTAAGTAAAAACTATGGGATAATCTGTACTAATTTATCTAATAGCATAGCGCAAAAGCTTGAAATGACGGGATACCAATTTAGCCTGGATTTATGATACACTAGCCTCAACAATTCCCTAAAACCTCAACAATCCCCAAATTAAGGCATTTAACTCATGCTTTCCCAGATTTTCCAACAAAGACTGACAGATTTACTAGATAATATTACCCAAGACCAAAAATTACTGAAAGAATTTGAGGAAGCCTTAACTGTTGAAGACAACCCTCGAACATTAAAAAAATATAAAAAAGAAATTAAACGACAACAGGAATCTATTGATAATTATAAACAAGAATATACAGAATTAGAACAACAGTTAATTGGTATATCTACACCGCAAATCCAGGTAGTAGGAAATCAACTGCAAATAATAGAAAACCAATTACAGCAAATAGACGCAAAATTAAATATTGTTCTTTTCTTATTAAGCAAGACTCACTTTTAAGTCGTTATCAAGCTTCTGAACAAGCAATTTTGAGAGTTATTATTGAACAGCTAAATCAGACTCAATTAGCTTTTACAGAAAATATGTTAAATGCAGTAGCAGCTAATCAAGTATCTAAGTCGGAAATGCTGGCAGTTCTAGAATCACTTATACCTTCTTTACCCTTCCCAAGGGTAACGGAGTGGAGCGATCTTTTTTTATTTTGTGACTTTTGAAAAATTCGAGCTATTTAATTTAATAGAAACTTTCATATACTTGATTTCGATTATAATAACATACAAATCTGAAACTGTCAACAAATTTTCCTCCCTTCCGTAAATAGCGGACAATAAGGGACTTCCAATTAAAAAAAATACCCAAAAATTTCTTGTGGTGCGGACATCTTGTCCGCAAATCATCAAGGACGGGTAGGAGGCCTATCCCACAAAATTGGGTAATTTATTGGTGTTCCCTAAATAAAATTATGGTGTCTTGTTCGGATAATAAGGGACTTCCAATTAAAAAAAATACCCAAAAATTTCTTGTGGTGCGGACATCTTGTCCGCAAATCATCAAGGACGGGTAGGAGGCCTATCCCACAAAATTGGGTAATTTATTGGTGTTCCCTAAATAAAATTATGGTGTCTTGTCCGGATAATAGGGGACTTCCAATTAAAAAAAATACCCAAAAATTTCTTGTGGTGCGGACATCTTGTCCGCAAATCATCAAGGACGGGTAGGAGGCCTATCCCACAAAATTGGGTAATTTATTGGTATTCCCTAAATAAAATTATGGTGTCTTGTCCGGATAATAGGGGACTTCCAATTAAAAAAAATACCCAAAAATTTCTTGTGGTGCGGACATCTTGTCCGCAAATCATCAAGGACGGGTAGGAGGCCTATCTCACAAAATTGGGTAATTTTTTGGTGTTCCCTAAAATTACGACTTCCCAACCCTCTGGTCAATAGAGGGTGTATTTTTTGAGATTGGGAATTGATTACGAAAACCGCAAATTTGTGGGTATTTATATCGTTTTTCAGTCTAATGAAGCACAAATCAATTTATTCTCTGTTCCCTGTTCCCCCATAAAAAAAGGTGGGTTAACAGTAAGTTACCCACCAAATAAATTACCGATATTGTAGAAATTCCGAATTATCCAACATTAGTTAATAACAACTCACGAGTTTCCAACTTTCTGACCTTTACCTGACCATCATCATCTACATCTACAATAGCCTTATCTCCCTCAGCTATTTCTCCGGCTAAAATCGCTTCTACGAGAGAATCTTCTAGTAAACGTACAATGGCGCGGCGTAATGGTCTAGCACCATAACTAGGATCATAGCCTTCCTGTACAACCTTCTCTTTGAAAGCTTCCGTTACTTCTAAAGCGATATCCTTGTCTTTGAGACGACCAGCAACATCACGCAGCATAATCTCAGCAATTTGCTTAACCTCATCTTTGTTAAGTTGAGTGAAGACAATAATATCATCAACACGGTTAAGAAATTCTGGACGGAAATAGGCTTTCAGTTCCTCATTCACTAAGTTACGAATCCGATGATAACTAGCATCTGCGCGGTTATCAAACTCAAACCCCAAACTACTACCACCTTTTTCAATTACCTTAGAACCAATATTAGAAGTCAAGATAATTAATGTATTCTTGAAATCAACTTTCCGGCCTTTCGCGTCCGTAAGATGACCGTCATCTAAGATTTGCAGTAACATATTGAATACATCGGGATGCGCTTTCTCGATTTCGTCAAATAGCAACACTGTATAGGGTTTACGTCGCACAGCTTCCGTTAATTGCCCGCCCTCATTGTATCCTACATAACCTGGAGGTGAACCAATCAACTTAGAAACGTTGTGGCTTTCCATGTATTCGGACATATCTAAACGTACCATTGCATCTTCCGCACCGAAGAAATAAGCAGCTAAAGCTTTAGCTAATTCAGTTTTACCTACACCTGTGGGACCAGAAAAGATAAAACTAGCAATAGGACGACTAGGACTTTTTAAACCAACACGGGCGCGACGAATAGCACGAGAAACAGATGTAACTGCTTGTTCTTGTCCAATCAGTCTTGTATGTAAGGTATCTTCAAGGTGTAAAAGTAACTCAGATTCAGATTCAGTCAGTTTATTAACGGGAACACCTGTCCAAGAAGCGACAATTTGAGCAATATCTTCTTCATTGACTAGAGGAGCGTTAATACTTTCCTGATTTTCTTCTAAATCAAGTCTGGCTTGAAGTTGTAATTCTTGTATCCGTAACTTACCAGCTTTAGTAAAATCTTGAACTCTGATAGCTTCAGATTTGGACTTAGTTGCGGTGGTTAATTCCCGTTTCAGTTCCTTGTTACTGCTAATGCGGGAGTGACGTAAACGCACACGAGAACCAGCTTCATCAATTAAATCAATTGCTTTGTCGGGTAGAAAGCGATCGCTGATATAACGATCTGCCAATTCGGCTGCCGCAATAACCGCTTCATCAGTAATATGAACTCTATGGTGTTGTTCATAAGCACCTCGTAAACCATAGAGAATATCAATAGTTTCTGCTACCGACGGTTCACCTACCAAAATTGGCTGAAAACGTCTTTCTAAAGCTGCATCACGCTCAATATATTGACGATATTCATCTAAAGTAGTAGCGCCAATACACTGGAGTTCACCCCGTGCTAAAGCTGGTTTAAGGATATTAGCTGCATCCAAACCGCCTTCCGTACCACCTGCACCTACTAAAGTATGAATTTCATCAATAACTAAGATGATATTACCTGCGGTACGAACTTCCTCCATGATTTTCTTGAGACGTTCCTCAAAATCACCCCGGAAACGAGTTCCCGCTACCACAGACCCCATATCCAAGCTAATTACTTGCTTGTTTAATAAAATTTCGGGGACATCTTGATTGATAATCCGTTGCGCCAAACCTTCAGCAATTGCTGTTTTTCCTACCCCTGGTTCACCAATCAAAACCGGGTTATTTTTGGTTCTACGACCGAGAATTTGCACCGTTCTTTCTATTTCCCGCTGACGACCAACTACCGGGTCTAATTTGCCCTCCTGAGCCAGTTTAGTGAGATTTCTGCCAAACTCCTCTATGGATAAATTTTGATTACGCTGGGAATTACTTCTACCACCCGTAACAACCGCTGTATCCTCACCCAATCGGTTCATGACGGTGGCCCGGATAACTGGTAAATCCACTCCTAGATTTTGCAATACTTTGGCGGCGACTCCTTCACCGGCCTCGGTTAAACCTAATAATAAGTGTTCAGTGTTTATGTAATTATGTCCAAGACCGTGAGCTTCTCGGAAAGATTGCTCAAACAGACTTTTTACCTTGGGAGTAAAAGGAATTTCCGGTGGGACAAACCCAGAACCCCGGCCAATTATCTTTTCTACTTCCCGACGTGCTTCTTTTAAGGTGACACCCAACTCAGCCAGCACCTTAGCAGCAACACCCGTCCCTTCTCCCATTAAACCCAGGAGAATTTGTTCTGTTCCTACAAAGTTATGTCCCAGTCGTCGTGCTTCCTCCTGAGCTAACATGATTACCCTAATGGCTTCGGAAGTGAAGTGTTCAAACATAGCGGGTTCTTTCCCTCGTGCTGCTTGGACTTTGGGTGAGATATAAGTTCACCCTCATCTAAAGTTTCTTGTATTTTCTTAAAGATAATGTATCTTTATTTAAGGCTAAATGGCAGTAGTGAGAGCCGTAAGATCGGGCGTACTTGCCGTCATTCTTTAGTTCATGGTAAATAATTAGCAACGGTCAAGATTTTTTGCTCTTGGGTTGTTGATGGATTGCTAACTTCGTACTGGCATTAACTATGATAGAATCTTCTGGTGGTAAAGACCAACAACATCCACTCTACAACCGAGATAGACCCCTTATTGATATTTTACTCGCTCAGGACGCAACCGATTATAATTTATCGGAATTGGCTAGAATGAGAGTCCGCTATCAAGGTTTTCCGGGGGCACGAGATATTCAAACTAACTTAGATCAAGTTTTGCAACGCTGGGGTTTAACAGAAGCCGAACTATTTGCAAAAACCCGTCAAATCCATAATCAGGGCGGAATTTACAAAAGTCGTGGCAAAAAAGAGGAGCAGGACTGGAATTAGTCGGTTGTCAGTGGTCAGTGGTTAGTTGTCGGTTGTGATTTTTCCTTGCTCTCGATAATCTCGGAGTTGTTGCAGGAGTTGTTCTTGGGATAAATTGGGTGTTTCTATAACTGTTTGGGGGATTTCCTCTATTTTCTCTAGTGTTTTCGGTTCAGGATTTATAACTAAGTTGGGATTTTGCTTGACTACCAATACTTGCTTTTTGGGAACAGGTGCGGTAATTACTACCTGAGGAGAATTAGCAGTAGCTTTGAGAGCATCTAAAGTTACAGCTACCTTGGTTTGTTCTTGTATTTCCTGACTAGAAGAAACTAATTTACTCAGACCATTTACCAATCTTAACATATTTTGGCGGAACTTCGGATCGCCTGTCAATTCATCCAAATCAGCGGTAATTTTTTGGGTATTTTCAAAGGTTGATTTAGCTGCATCTAAAGTTTGTTGCAGTAAAACAATGTTTTTAGGATCATTTAAAGTTTTAGAAGCGTCTTTTAAATTCGCAGAAGCTTCCGCTGCATTTGCAGACAGGGTTTCTAAGTTGTCTAACAATTTCCCTTGGGTTAAGCGATTAATCGCGGGTGATAAACTTGTAACTGTCTGACGAAGTTGGTTACTGGTTTGGGTCATACTATTCAAAGTACCAACTAAAGAAGAACGATTAGTGCTGACAAGATTATCTAGGTTTGTTAGTAAGCGGCTGGCCTGTTTAGCTGTAACACTAAAATCTTTAGCTGTTGTTCCTAATTGATCTGCTGTCTTGGTTGTAGTTGCAGTTAGCTGGGTTGTAGAACGTTGTAATGTAGCTGCTGTATCAGAGAATACATTTATTTGTCCTTTGAAGGTTTTACTCAAATCTTGCAAATCCTTGGACAAATTGGCAATATTAGCAGCCGCATTAGCCGAATTTTCTAAGGTGCGATTAACATTTTTATAGAACTTTTCGCTACTATATTGAGCCGCAAAATTACTTGATTGACGAATAAGTTCATCCGCACTGATACCAATTACACCTTTTAAGCGAGAACCATTACAAATAATTAGGCTGGGGTTACAATCTTTATCTAGAGGTTTAGCAGATACAGTTCCCAGTAGTTCTTTTTGTGGCGTAATGTCAATAATATTTTCGCTAATTAATCCACTTTGATTAGCTTCAATTAGGGAATTACTAGGAATGATTAAATTGGAGGAATTAATTTGGATTTCTACCTCAATTGTGTTGGTTCCAGGTTTGACAGTGGTGATACTCCCTATTTTCACACCACGAAACCGCACTGCTGAACCCTTTTGCATTCCTCCAGCATTAGTAAATTCAATAATTGCTTTATAGGAAGGTTGTCCAGGGGTGATTTTATTTAACCACAGTAAAATTACTCCAAAGGCACTTAACCCTAGTAGAAGTAACAATCCTACTGAACCCTCTCTCCATGTACGTGCAGACGTGAAACTGCTCATTAAACCTCGCATTTGCTCCTCCACCGATAGCGTCAACTCAGCAATTTTATTTGATTTGGTACTTAACCCGCTACTTGAATGGGTCCATTTACACTTCCACTCATAAATTGTCTAATTAAAGGTTCTTCTGTGTGATCTAAGGCAACTGCTGTACCTTGCCATTGTACTTTTCCTTGATAAAGAAATACTATTTGATCAGATGTGCGTCGAATAGTGCTTTCTTGGTGCGTGACAATGGCGTAAGTGCTACAGACTCCTTGTGTATGTTGTAAACTGCGGATTAGGTCTTCAATTACTGTTGAGGCAATGGGGTCTAATCCGGCTGTAGGTTCATCGTATAATAAAACTTCTGGATTGTCTGTAGGACGTTGAGGATTAGACATAATAGCACGGGCAAAACTTACTCTTTTTCGCATTCCTCCGGAAAGTTCTGACGGGTAAAGATGACTGATATCTGCTAACCCGACCATTTCTAATTTTTCGTTGACTAATTCCCGAATATGGGATCTTTTTAATCGGGAATTTTGATAAAGTAAAAATCCGATATTTTCTTCTACTGTCAAGGAGTCGAATAATGCCGCTTGTTGAAATACCATACCTATTCCCACAGGATCAGCACCATCTTCAATTAAACCTTGTCTTTTGACTCCTTGAATATAAATTTCTCCTTCGTCAGGTTTTAATAACCCGGCTATAATTCGTAAAACTGTTGATTTACCAGTTCCTGAAGGTCCAATAATCCCTAATGCTTCTCCTCGATATATTTTTAAATCTACGTTATCTAAAACCCTGTTCTTGCCAAAGGTTTTAGAAATACCTTTTAATTCAATTAATGGTTCAATGGTTTCTAATTGGTTATTGATCATTTTTTCACCTCCAATTCTTAAATCTAAAAAATCCTGACTATGACAAATATATTTATTTAAACAAACTTTTTTTAATCAATCTCATCTGTGGGTGTTTCTGTTGGTATTGGTTCTTCTGTTGGTGTTGGTTCCTCTGTTGGTGTTATTGGTGTTTCTGTGGGTGTTGGTTCTACTTCTGGGGGATTTTCGGCAATGATAGTGAATTGATATTCTAATGGTTCTGAGGCTTTAGAAACAACGACAAATTCATAAAATCCGGTTTCTGGTAATATTCTAGATAGAGTCCGTTCTTGAGAATCTTCTAAAAATGCGATTTTCCCAGAAGGAGAATAAATTGATAGTAAAACTTTTGGGCTTGCTTCTAGTTTAACTTCCATATTTTGTTCTTTAGTTAGTTCAACAATGAAAACCTTACCTTTTCCTGGTTGAAGATTTTCACTTACTGTTTTACCAGTAGTACCTTCAGAAAAAACTATTTTTGCAGATGCTTCTTCAGAAACAATGGCTTTTACTTGATCATTTGCAAATCCATACCAAACTTGTCCAATGGGTTTTCTGATAAACTTTTGACCTTCTTGTTCGGGAAATTCTCGGAAAAAAGCTACATCTGTCAAATCATATAAAGAACGACTAGCAACGTTAATTTTATTAATTTCAGCTATCGAGGTTGCCAGTGTCAAGGAAGTATAATTTCCCAGTTGACGACGGGATTCAGAACTCATTTCTGATAGCTTTTTTAGGACTTGGTCGGCGATTTGATCCCATTGTTCCCGCCAAGTTTCATCTTCTGGACTATCGTTAAGAATACGCTCCTTTAAATAGGGATATTTTTCCCAGAATACTTGGTTTATTAGTGTAACATAAAATTGATAATTTATATTTAATTCTTCACGTTTATCGCTCAATTTTTGTTGTCGTTGTTTTTCCTCTGGTGAAAAATTAACTGCGGGTGTAGAATTGACACTAGATGTAATTGGGTTAATCCCATTTAGGTCGTAACCGCGCTGTTTAAATCCCCAGACAAGTAAGCCCACACTGGTAACAATAGCTAAGGTAACAATAAAGATATTTGTTCCCGTCCAAATCCCTGGAGGAGGAGTGGGAGTAATTACAGGTGGGGGGGCTGGGGTTTGAGGAGGAGAAAAAGTGACAGTTGCAGACGTGGGGGGTTGAGTTGGCTGATAGCTGGTAGATTGGGGGTTGAGGGCTTGAAGAAGTTGATGGACTGTTTGATAGCGATCGCTGGCAATAGGTGATAACATTTTATCTATGATTTGTCCCAATGCAGGACTTAGGCTAATTTCCCGCCGCCATTCCCAACTCAGATTATAAGTATCAATTAATTCTTGGGGTTGTTTACCTGTCAGTAAAACTAACATTGTCACAGCTAAAGCATATAAGTCGCTGTGGGTAGACACCAGACCGGTTTGCATTTGTTCTGGAGGGGCAAATCCTATTTTTCCTAATAAGGTGCCATTGGCAGGAGGGACAATTGCCCCTGTTTGATAATATTGAGAAGCGACGGTTGCGGCTACCTGTTTAACACCCCCAAAATCAATTAACACAGGTAATTGATCACTATTTCTCAACATTAAATTATCAGGGGAAATATCACGATGAATCACACCAAGAGCATGAATATATGCCAAAACTGGTAAAATTTGCTGTAATAATTGGCGAATTTCTGTTTCTGTAAATTTTAACCCCCGTTGTTGACGATTATTTAATAAGGAATTATAAGTTTCACCATTTACATAATCTTGGACTAAAAACAGACTTTCTTTACTTTGGAAATTGATGCGTAATAGTTCCCGAAATCGCGGAATTTGAGGATGTTGTAATTTATAAAGAACACTTGCTTCCCGCTGAAATAGTTCTTCTGCTTTTTGGACTATATAGGGAGTTTGTACTTGGGGAAAAAATTCTTTTAAAACACAAGCTTCTCGAAAGCGGTTAATATCTTCTGCTAAATAAGTCCGGCCAAATCCTCCTTGACCAATTTGCCGAATAATAACATAACGATCACCTAAAGTTTGTCCTGGTTGAATACCCTGATTTACCGCTGTCGATATATCAGTAATTTTCTCTCCACATTGGAGACAAAACCTACTACCAGAAGGATTTTGATGCCCTTGAGAACAATAAAGATTAGTCATTAGTCAGTTGTTCGTTGTCACTTTTTGCCAATTACCTATTACCAATTACTTGTTCTCTACTTTATCAGATGCGATCGCATACCAAATCTGTAGAAAAGTTTGTCGATTTAGTTTCCCACGTTTTTGACCAGGAAACAAGGGTTCAAATGTTTGATATGTATCTGCACGTAAATCCTGAAAAGATTTATATTTACCCAATTTTCCAGTTTTAGCCAATTGTTCCCAGCGTTGGGAATCTTGTTGACTATAACTACCTATTTTCTTTTTAGCTATTGTACTTAAATTAACCTTTTCTAAACTATTTAACAATTGATCAGCCAGACGATTCCATTGTTCCCGTAAAGCTGTATCTTCAGGTTTATCAGTTAACTGACGTTGACTTAATTCTGGTTTTTGGGCATAGAAAATTTCATTAACTGTATTCGTAAAAAATACCGAAGAAATTCCTAGCTGTTGTACACGACTAAAAACCTGTTGAATACTACGGTTGTTATTTTTATTACCCCCAGGATGATTAATAGATGGAATTTTGGGAACTTCGATTTGAGGAACTGTGATTGATGTTATCCCCTTCACTGCAAAATTTCCTAAAGCGAACATACCTGCACCTGTTAACAACATTCCCGTAGTCATAATAAAGCTAACAGTAAAAGGACGCAACCATACTGGCATCGGTATTTGCTGTACAAATAATGTCGTCTTGTTGTGGACACCATTCCCAAGATTACGGGCGCGTTTTATACCTGGTGCTACCACCTCTGTTCTCAACTTAGTAATATAGGGATTGGGATTATTGCTAGGAGTTTGCATAGTTTGTGGTCTACTAGGTGAAATAGATGGTCTAGGTAAATCTTTAATAATTTGTTCGGCTTTTTGATAGCGATCGCTGGGCTTATACGCTAACATTTTACGTAACACAGCCTCTAACTTGGGACTAACCTTAATTTCCTGACCCCAAAGCCAAACGCCATTGTAGCTATTATAAAGTAAATTTGGTTGTTTCCCCGTAATTAAAACTAAAGCCGTCACCGCTAAAGAATAAAAATCACTACTTTTATACACTTTACCCTGAAGTAACTGTTCTTCTGGTGCGTAGCCTTTTTTACCTAATAATGTTCCATTTCCTGCCAGTTGCGTCCGCCAAAAACCCTGATCAGCTGGTAACTGTTTAACACCCCCAAAATCAATCAACACGGGTAAATTGTCACTTTGACTTAAAATCAAATTATCTGGAGAAATATCACGGTGAACTATATCTAAACCGTGAATATAAGTCAGCACAGGGAGAATATTGTGCAGTAAATTAATAACTTCTTCCTCACTAAAAGACTTTCCCTGATTTTGACGCTGTGTTAATAATTGGTCATAATTATCACCCTCAATATAATCTTGTACCAGAAAGAAAAAATCTTTAGTACCAATTTTAGCTTGAAAAGAAGAGTGAAAATGCGGAATTTGCCGATGTTGAATTTTTTCCAGAACACTTGCTTCTCGTTGAAATAGTTCCTTGGCCTTTTGTAAATCCTGGGGTTTGACAACTTGGGGTGCAAATTCCTTTAAAACGCAGGTTTTACGGGACTTTTGCCTATCAATCGCTAAATAACTGCGCCCAAAACCACCTTGCCCCAGTATACGCGCAATTTCATAACGATGATCAATAACTTGTCCCGCAGTTAAAGGTAATGCTTCACCGCAATGAATACAAAAGTGATGATTATCATTATTGATGTGCTGTTGACTGCAATATACTTGCATAATGCTAGGAGATAAATTAGGGCTAATTAAGTTATACAATAGTTCCAAAACGATTTACGCAAATTTTTATCAATCCCAGAGAACACAGAAAAATGAAGGTTTGACGAATATTTTGCGTAAGTCCTCAATTAAATTTCTGATTCCTGTATTATTTTCTGATATACTCAGATATGTTTATATATAAAATTATGAAGCCGCAATTACAAACCCAACAAACAATTCAAGGACTTAGCGATTTTATATCTGTTCCTCTAGAGCAGAAACTCCAACACTACGACCATGATCAGATAGAAGTAACGATTATAAATTTATTTCAAAATGTTGCTGCTAATGTACCTGCATATCAAGAATTTTTAACAACTGCTGGAATCAATTCAGATACTATTCAAACTTTAGCAGATTTCCAGAAATTACCGAAAATTAATAAAGAGAATTATATATCAAAATACCCTATATCTGAATTATGTTATCATGGGAAATTAGAAAACTGTGATTTTATAGCTGCTTCCTCTGGTTCTACTGGAAAATCCACATTTTGGCCGCGTTTCTTCACTGACGAATTACAAATAGCTACCCGCTTTGAGCAAATTTTTCATGATAGTTTTCATGCAGATTCTCAACCTACTTTAGCAGTAATTTGTTTTGCCTTGGGAACTTGGGTAGGAGGAATGTTTACTGCTAATTGTTGTCGTCATTTAGCTGCTAAAGGTTATCCCATTACTGTCATTACTCCCGGTAATAATAAACTGGAAATTTTGCGAATTGTCCAGGAATTAGGAGGTAAATTTCAGCAAGTTGTATTATTAGGATATCCACCGTTTTTAAAAGATGTTATTGATACTGGTCTTGCTCAAAAAATGCCATGGAAACAATATAATATTAAATTGGTAATGGCCGGAGAAGTATTTAGTGAAGAATGGCGAAATCTAGTAGCAGAAAGAATCGGTTCTGAAAATCCCTGTGATGATTTTGCTTCTTTGTATGGAACAGCAGACGCAGGAGTTTTAGGTAACGAAACCCCTTTAAGTATTTGTATTCGGCGGTTTTTAGCAGATACTCCTGAAGCAGCTAAAGCATTATTTGGTGAGTCGCGTTTACCTACTTTAGTTCAGTATGATCCTAGCAGTCGTTTCTTTGAAGTTGAAAATGGAAATTTATTATTTTCTGGTAATAATGGTGTTCCTTTAATTAGATATAGTATTCTTGATCATGGGGGATTAATTACCTATGCAGAAATGCTAGAATTTTTAGCAGCTTGGGATTTTAATCCTTTGACCAAATTACAAAATTATCGCGGAATTCATCAATTACCTTTTGTCTATGTTTTCGGACGTTCTAACTTTACAGTTTCCTATTTTGGTGCAAATATTTATCCAGAAAATGTGACAGTAGGATTAGAACAACCAATCATTAGAGAATGGGTAACGGGTAAATTTGTATTACAGGTCAAGGAAGACCTAGACAAAAACCGCTTTTTATCTGTGGTGGTAGAATTAGCCCCAGGAATAGAAGATAAAGAGGAGAAAAGATTATCTATAACTGCTGCTATTCTCACTCAATTATTGCGTCTTAATAGTGAATTTGCTAATTATGTTCCCCCACAATATCAAACCCCTGTAGTAGAATTAAAATCTGCTGGTGATATTGAATATTTTCCTGTGGGTGTCAAGCACAGATACACGCGGAATAACATTACCAAATAGGCAAGAATTCTCAATTTCAGAAACCTCTTACCTATCTAAAATCATGTTATTTGCTTACTTGTTATAAAGGTTGCCAACCAGTACCTTTATAACCATAGTCGAAGATGTCAGGATGCAATATTTCTGCTAAAATCTCCAAAGAATCCACCAATCGCGGACCAGGACGGTTAAAATAAGCATTACCATCAGTAATGAAAACCCTCCCAGTTTGTGCTGCATGGAGTTTTTTCCATTCTGGACGTTGAGTTAATATGTCAGCCTCTAACTGAGTCCGTTTTAAATCAAAGCCACAGGGCATGAAAATAATCACATCTGGGTTACTGGCTATTAGTGCTTCCCATTTGACAAGAGTAGCAGGTCCACCCATGAGGCTAAATAATGGTTGTCCCCCTGCTAAGTGGATTAATTCGGGAACCCAATTTGCAGCAGTCATCAAAGGTTCAGTCCATTCAATACAAGCCACTTTAGGCATTTCTGTCACAGGTAGCCCTTGCAGTTTGCGCTTACAAATTCTGACACGGGCTTCTAGATTTTCCAGTATTTCTACTGAATCTACCCCAAATGTGTGACTAACTCGTTCAATATCGCTCCAAAGATCCTCTAATGTGTTAGGCTGTAAAGAGATTATTTGCGGTGAACTGTGGGTAAGTTGGGCAACTGCTTTTTCTACGTCCAGTAAACTTACAGAACAGATGTTACATTGATCTTGGGTGATAATGTGGGTAGGACGGAGTCTCTCTAAAACATCAACGTTGATTTCGTGGATACTCAAGGCAGATTGTAATATATCATTGACTTCCTTGTCAATAGAACCGCTTTTAGCATGACCATTCAATCGCGCTTGGGTACAAACTGGGAGGTTAATTACCTCTGGAGGATAGTCACATTCATGAGACCTACCCACTATAGCATCAGATAAACCCAGTTTGGCAATAATTTCCGTAGCACTTGGAATTAAAGAAACAATTCTTATATCGTTACTCGTATCAATCATAGTCTCACCCCCCTGGTAGTGGGAATTCAGGAGTTAAAAATAGAAAATGGTGTTAAGTTTTTTAACAGACGCTTCTACTTTTATTGTTGCATATTTTCTGAGGGTGGGTATCTATCTTAAGGATGTTAGTATTTATGTTTTTTGCTAAGACGCAAGGCTACAAAATTTTATTCTAGACATGAATACGCAGTTACATTATGATTAAAATATAAGCGATAATCGGTGGGTCTATGAAGACAGGTCAAATTTTGAAAGTAGCTGTATTACCTATCTTAACTGTATTTACTCTTGTATCTGTGCCGAAAACAGCAATAGCCGATTACTTAACAAGTGAAGGTTATGGTGGTGAGTACCGTTATGAATTATGGTCTAGTGATAATGGTAAAGAATACCATTTGAAGATTTGGGATAAAAACCAGGATACGAAAAAAGATAATGTTATGAGCGTGGTTAGATTTGAATCAAGTAGAAAAGCATTAAATTACTTTGATTGCTATTACGCTGATAAAAGTTTACCTGAGTGTCCGAAAAGTAGATAATTAGTTTTATATCCCCGACTTGTTGAGGAGGGGATATGTTAAAATAGATTTATATATTTAAGTATCCCGTGGGTTTGCGTTCTCTGTGGAAACAAATAATATTTTGGTGTAGTAATTTGGTGATAATTAAATAAAATGGGCAAAGAAAATATTACTATTCAGAAAATCGTTTAATGGTGAGTCATGAAAATCGAAAGTATCCACTTAAAAAACTTTAAAGCTTTCAAAAATGTGGAAATTAAAAAAATTCCTAAAATGTGCGTTTTTGTCGGTGCAAATGGTACTGGTAAAACCACACTTTTTAATGTGTTCAGTTTTCTCAAAGATGCTTTAACCGATAATGTTCATGTTGCTCTCACGAAATTAGGAGGAGGTCGAGGATTTCAGGAAGTAAAAAGCCGCAATTCAACCGGACCCATAGAAATTGAATTAAAATTTCGTCTAACTGATAAATCACCCTTAATTACTTATTCTTTGAAAATCAATGAAGAAGATGGTCGTCCTATCATAGAAAGAGAGATTCTTCAGTACAGAAGAGGGAGTAAAGGTCAGCCCTGGAGGTTTATTGATTTTTCCAAAGGTAAAGGACAAGCTGTTATAAATGAACCTGATCAGGTTATAGATGAAAAAGAATTAAAACGAGAAGACCACGAGTTAAAATCACCAGATATTTTAGCATTAAAAGGTTTAGCACAATTTGAAAAATTCCCTGCAAGTAAAGCAATTGGTGATTTACTTGAAAATTGGCATATTTCCGATTTTCATATTCAACAAGCGCGACCAGAACGGGAATCTAGCTATGCAGAACATCTTTCCAAAGAGGGTGAAAACTTAGCAATGGTGACGGAATTTCTCTATAAAAGACATTCTGATATTTTCCAGAAAATTATTGAAAAACTAAAACAGAGAGTTCCAGGTATTAGCGAAGTTGATTCTAAAATTACCGAGGAAGGACGGGTATTGCTGCGGTTTAAAGATGGTGATTTTCATGATCCTTTTTTAGCCCGATATGTTTCTGATGGAACTATCAAAATGTTTGCTTATTTAGTGCTTTTGTATGACCCAAAACCTCATCCTTTGCTATGTGTGGAAGAACCAGAAAATCAACTTTATCCCAAACTTCTTTACGAACTTGCAGAAGAATTTCGAGAATATGCACGTAAGGGAGGTCAAGTTTTTGTCTCCACTCATTCCCCTGATTTTTTAAATGGTTGCGAACTAGAAGAGGTATTTTGGTTACAAAAAGAAAGAGGTTATACAGTAGTTAAACGAGCGAGTGATGATGAACAAATCACAACTTACATGAATGAAGGTGATAAACTTGGTTATTTATGGAGACAGGGTTTTTTTGAGGGAGCAGACCCGCTATGATAGAGCTTGTTTTTTTGCTAGAAGAACCATCTGCAAAAGCAATGATTGAAGGTATTTTACCTAAGATTATTGTAGAAAAAAAAGATATAGTTGTTCGCTATATTGTTTTTGAAGGTAAACAAGATATGGAAAAGCAGATAATACGAAAACTTCAAGGATATAACAATCCTCATGCAAAATTTATAATTTTGCGTGATCAAGATTCTGGAGATTGTCAAGTTATTAAAACAAATCTTCAACAAAAATGCGAAACAGCAAATAAATGTCAATCTATTGTGCGTATTGCTTGTCGTGAATTGGAAAGCTGGTATCTTGCTGATTTAGCAGCGGTAGAAAAAGCTTATAATAAAAACAATATTTCATCACTACAAAATAAAAATAAATTCCGAAATCCTGATCATCTTGAAAATCCATCTAAAGAATTAAAATCCCTTGTACCTGAATACCAGAAAAACGGTTCACGAATAATAGCACCTTATTTGAACATTGAAAATGATCGCTCCCGCAGTTTTTATCATTTTATTAATTCAATCAAAAAAATTATTCACTCTTGAAGCTTTTATATTGTACAGAACTTCCAAGTGTTATGAGATACAAACTTATCTACTATTAAGAGGGTATTTCAAAAGTTGATAGTGATTTATAATTTCAAATTAGATCACTATTTCTTGATTGCAAATGCTTTAATATCCTCTGCAAAACTTACCCTATTCTATTGTAAGGGGAACTTCTGTAAACAGAACAGGAATTGATTTAGGGGTAGTTAATAAAAACTCTAATTCGATTTTTCGACCTTTTTGGGGTGGTTACAAAACTTTACATATTCAATTATCCTGTGGGTTTGAAAATTCCTCCTAGACAAATTTGAACGTCGGAATATTTAATAATTGAATATGTTTAATATTATGTCAGGATTTAGCACTGCTAAACCCCTATCGCTGCTTCTATTTACATCCTTTCTAATACCTTGATTCCTAATAAAGATAATCCCAACTTGAGAGTTTTTGCAGTTAAATCACATAACATTAACCGTGAAGTTCTTGCAGGTTCTTCTGATTTGAGAACAGGGCAATTTTCATAAAATTTGTTAAACTTATCGCTGAGTTGATACAAATAATCACACAAACGATTTGGTAATAAATCCTGCTCAACTTCTTTAATCACTTCATCAAGTTGCAAGAGATGTTTACCTAAAGTTAATTCTGCATCTTCTTTTAGTAAGATTTGACGATTTATTCCCAAATTTGCAAAATCAATATTACCTTGACGACTAATACCTTGAATCCTCACATAAGCATAGAGAAGATAAGGCGCTGTATTGCCTTTTAGAGATAACATTTTATCATAACTAAAGACATAACTGCTGGTGCGATTTTGGCTCAAATCTGCATATTTAACAGCACTAATTCCCACAACTTCCGCGACATTTTGAATAAATTCTTCTGTTTCTGTGCGTCCGTCTTCTTGTAATCTCTTTTCTATGTCTGCACGAGCGCGGTTAATAGCTTCATCTAATAAATCCCGTAACCGCACAGTATCCCCAGAACGAGTTTTGAATTTTTTTCCATCTTCTCCTAATACTAACCCAAAAGGAACATGAACTAATTCCACATCATTAGGAATCCAATTTGCTTTTCTTCCTACTTGGAAAAATTGGGAAAAATGGTTAGATTGTCCTTCGTCTGTTACATAAACAATCCGCTTGGCTTTATCTTCTTGAATCCGATAACGTAAGGCTGCTAAATCTGTGGTTGCATAGTTATAACCACCGTCAGTTTTTTGCACAATTAAAGGTAAAGGACCACCTTCCCTATTTGTAAAACCATCCAAGAAAACACATTTTGCCCCTTGACTTTCTTCTAATAATCCTACTTTTTCTAAATCTACAACAACATCTGGTAAGTATTGGTTATACCAAGATTCACCTCTTTTTTCTAATTTGAAATTGGCTGAATCATTTAAATTCAGTGGATCATTGATATTGAGTAGATCATAAATTTTCTTAAACTCCTTTTCAGAAGCATCACAAATAGCAACCCATGCAGCTTTTGTGAATATTGTAGAGAAGTCTGATGAATCACCAGATTGTAGATTTACTACGGCTACCCGCGATCTTTCTCGAAAATCTTCATCATTATCAAATTTTTTCTTAGCCTCTCTATAGAACTCAACCAAGTCTCCTATCTTTACATCACCATGTAAAGAATAGCCAAAAGAAGTTTCGATAAACATAGCACCCTGTAGATCGGGATAAAGATCAAAAAGATGAGTAATTAACATCCCAAATTGTGTCCCCCAATCACCAAGATGATTTAACCGTAATACATCATGTCCACAAAATTTCAAAATACGGGAAATGGAATCACCAATAATGGTAGAACGTAAATGTCCGACGTGCATTTCTTTGGCAATATTCGGACTGGAAAAATCAACAATTTGCTTTTGGGGATTTGTCGCTTTAGGTATTCCCAATCTAGAATCTAATTGAATGGCGTTAAGTTGTGCTTCTAAATAAGATGTTTGTAATTTGAGGTTAATAAAACCAGGACCTGCGATTTCTGGAGGTTCACAAATATCAGATATATCTAATTTACTGACAATTTCTCCAGCAATAATTCTCGGTTGCTTTCCTAACTTTTTACTCAAGGATAAAGCCACATTAGCCTGATAATCACCAAATTTAGGATTACTTGCGGAAACCAAAATTGGATCTGTATTGGTATAATCAGTACCAAAAGCAGCTACTAAAGCCTGTGTTAATTTGAGTTTTAGTTGTTCTTGTGTAGCGTTCATTATGTAAGATGTTTAATCATTTGAGATATCATTAGGAAACCAGTTGTCATCTAGGGCTTGGGAGAGGCTAATCTGAGCATCTGGGGGAAGTGGACATAACTTAGAAACGGATTGAATAGCGACGGGATGAGCTTTTTCGTAGAACGTTTGTAATTGAGAATTAAGACTAGGACTATCTTCCAAACGTCCTTGAATTTGAGCGCGAAAGTTGACAATTTCCGCAGCCCAGCGATTACCGGATCTGGTGTTTTCAGATTCCCAGTAAGACAATTTGAGAAGATGTTCTAGAACACGGGTCAAAAGACTAATCAGGGCGCGTTTGTCGTTTTTACCCATAATTTCTAGTTCTTCGATTAAGCTATCCCAATCTATGCTTTCAAAATCACGGTTTTGGATTTGTTGGATAGTATCTTGTGTCCATTGGTTGTAATCGGTGTCATAAAGAGATGATGTCATAGTTTTATTCTCTAGTATTTTTTGGGAGATTTACTTATTAATCATCTAACTTGGTTAATTATAACATTGAACAGAGATAATTGAGATGGAAATAATATTTGATTTTTGCAATATTATGTAAGGTGGGTATTTCCCACCAAAAAATTTTCAACTCTGTTCACTATTCTTTACCCGCTGATATAGAACTTTTAAATCTTTATATTCTCTCTCGTTGTGCTTGCAGTTTTAACATAATTTCTGCGTGCATTTCGCGGGTAATGGGATAGAAATAGACTAAAACCAAACCTACAATTAAACAAACAGTTGGTATGGGTCCAACAACGATACGAATGGCTAAAAGTGCAGATTCCGGTTGTATGGGTAAGGAACTTTGTCCAGCAACAGTTTCTTTAAAACCATAGGCTTGTAAGGTATTACCGACTAAAAATAGCCCAAAAGCTAAACCAAATTTTTGTAATAAAACCATGAAACCATAGAAAATACCTTCCCGTCGTTGTCCAGTTTGCAATTCATCTAATTCAATCACATCAGGTATCATTGACCAAGGAATTAGATAAGCTGTAGAAACTCCCACACCTGCCATTACAGCCATAACATACATTAACCCAACTTGATTTGGCTGTAAAAAAAATAATCCAATAGCAGCAATAATCCAGCAACTCATTCCTAGAAAATAGACCAGTTTTTTACCAATTTTTTGACTTAAATAACTCCAAATAAATAACATAAATAAAGCCGTTCCTTGGACTGCAATCATAACTGTGGGTACATCTCCTTCTTCCATACCCATACAATTAATGACAAAATAGGGAATAATACTGGCTGTGATTTGCACACCTAACCAAGAAAAAAGATAGATAGCAATGACAAAGAGAAAGGGTTTATTACTAAAGACGATTTTTAGCTGTTCAAAAAAGGGAATTTCTGCTTCTTTTGGTAATTGCATCCGTTTAGCTTCAAAAGCTAAAATGCGATCGCGCACACCATAAACACACCAATACAAAGATAAAATAGAAATTACACTACAAACTGCGGCTAAAACTAAATAATGTTGTTGTTGATCGGCAATTTGTAAAAAAATGATTTTGGCTAAAATTAATGATAAAATACTGCCACCAATGGAAAATGTAAACCGAAAACTATTCAAACTAGTGCGTTCATCATAATCCTGAGTTAATTCAGGAGTCATAGCTGTATAAGGCAAATTCACAACAGTAAAAAAAGCCTGAGATACAATCCCAATAGCTACATAATACCAAAATAAACACCAAACATTAATATTTTTATCCGCAGTAAATTGGGGAACAATCCATTGCAAGAAAAAGAAAAAACCAAAAGGAATTGCACCATATAAAAGCCAAGGTAGACGACGACCCCAACGACGGGACTGGGTTTTATCA
>Ga0208052_100065_pt1 | contig 24678 bp, 21 predicted proteins | sample LakMenEpi18Jul08_FD_150710 | JGI IMG/M metagenome (GOLD analysis project Ga0208052, IMG submission 150710) | Freshwater microbial communities from Lake Mendota, WI - 18JUL2008 deep hole epilimnion (SPAdes) | ecosystem: Environmental > Aquatic > Freshwater > Lake > Epilimnion/Euphotic zone ... | reverse complement strand
TAAGGGGGGTCAAAATAGGAAGTTTCCCCCATTTCCAAGGGGGGATTAAGGGGGGTCAAAATAGGAAGTTTCCCCCATTTCCAAGGGGGGATTAAGGGGGGTCAAAATAGGAAGTTTCCCCCATTTCCAAGGGGGGATTAAGGGGGGTCAAAATAGGAAGTTTCCCCCATTTCCAAGGGGGGATTAAGGGGGGTCAAAATAGGAAGTTTCCCCCATTTCTAAGGGGGGATTAAGGGGGGTCAAAATGGAAAGTTTCCCCCATTTCTAAGGGGGGATTAAGGGGGGTCAAAATAGGAAGTTTCCCCCATTTCTAAGGGGGGATTAAGGGGGGTCAAAATGGAAAGTTTCCCCCATTTCCAAGGGGGGATTAAGGGGGGTCAAAATGGAAAGTTTCCCCCATTTCTAAGGGGGGATTAAGGGGGGTCAAAATAGGAAGTTTCCCCCATTTCCAAGGGGGATTAAGGGGGGTCAAAATAGGAAGTTTCCCCCATTTCTAAGGGGGGATTAAGGGGGGTCAAAATAGGAAGTTTCCCCCATTTCTAAGGGGGGATTAAGGGGGGTCAAAATAGGAAGTTTCCCCCATTTCCAAGGGGGATTAAGGGGGGTCAAAATAGGAAGTTTCCCCCATTTCTAAGGGGGGATTAAGGGGGGTCAAAATAGGAAGTTTCCCCCATTTCTAAGGGGGGATTAAGGGGGGTCAAAATGGCATACAATGATTATAAATTTCCAGAATATGATTTAAAAACCCAACGTCGAAATAATTCTACTGTTATTCTCCAATATCCTTGATTTTCTCCAATCACATCATGACGTTTTAAAGTTTCTAAAGCTTTCTGTAAATCAGTTTCATCTATTCCCGTTAACTCAATTAATTCATTTACATTTAATCCTGTGGTATCCTTCGCTAGATGAATTAAAATTGTTTGTTGAATATGATCATTATTTTCCCCAGCTTGACCCCAAACACCATTAAAGTAATTACTACCTCCTTGAAAAAATTCCGGTTTCTTGACAATTGCTTCCACATCTTCTACCGTAAAAACAGATTCGCGTTTTTTTCCTTGTTCAAAAGTAAAATCATTATATAGTCGGACCAAATGAAATCCTACCAACTGCACTAAATAAGGTTGTCCGTAGGTTAAATCATAAATTTTATCAAGCGCTTCCGGTGTGTAGTCTAATAAAAAATCTTCAATAGCTGGGTTAGCAAGAATTTGAGCAGTTGCACCACGATTTAAAAACCCGACAGGAATATTAATCACACTACTAAAAAAGGGATGAAAATAATTTGCTGTCATTTCATCTAAAGTATGCAAACCAGCAAAAGCAAAAGCAACTTGAGAATCTTCTTGTACTAAACCTCGCAAGAAACCCATAAAATCTGGGCTAATTTTTCCAGCTTTAATTAATTCTTCTATTTTCTCAAATTCATCTATAGCAATAATTAACCTACCAGATAAATCTTTAATTACTTTTTCAAAATAGCGGTTAAAAGTCCGTTCAGGAAGTCTTAATAAATCATCATCATTGGGAGGTTCAATATTGACAACTTGGGAAATTTTATCACTAATAGCCATTAATACTTCACCTACTCCTTGAGTCACATTTCCTAATTTTAGTAAATTCACATAAACGACTTTTACTTCATTACCTAAAGAGTTAGCAGCATTGAGTAAAATCGAAGTTTTACCCATACGTCTATGACCATAAATTACTACAGACTGGACTTGAATACCTTTAAGCCAAAGTCCCTCTAATTGTCTGATAATATCTTCTCTCCCAATAAATAAATTACCCATTACAGGGTCGCCGATAACATAAGGATTATTTACAGGTTTAGTAATTACAATTTCTCCAACTTCTCCAGCAATTTGTAATAGTTGTTGCTGCCAATTTTGGGCAATATCTCTAATTAGTTCCTGTTCTGCTTTGGGTAAGGTATTGGCTGTATTTAAAATAGTTGTCAGTTCACCTAATGCGCGATTTAAAGCCGAAGAACGAGACACACGGGAGAAACTAACGTTAATGATTTTTATATCTTCAATTACTTTGACAAATCTATCTAATATTTGCCAAGTGGTAGGACGTAATAAATCTATTGTGGGAAATGTAGGTATTTGTAAATTAGCAATAGAATCTAAATTTTCTACGTATTTAAATACCGTTAGAGTTATGGCAAGAATATACATTTCTTCCCCATAAAGTAGAGAACAAACTACTTCAAAAGCTTGTACTGCTTTAAATGGTTGTTTTTCATGCAGATACCAAAAACCAGCCGCAACCGCACGATAAGGGGTATCTATTCGGGTATCTGTATTCAAATTCCCTTTTAATCTTTGCTTTCCAGGAAAAGGTAATATAAAATCATCTATTGCTCTTGATATGAGTTTGTCATTGAGAGCAGCAGATGTAAAATGTATTAATTCCCAATCATAAATAGTTTCTGTTAACTGAGAAATTGACCAAATTATTTGTTCTGGTGGCTTTGTATTCAGTGCCTCATTCACTGCTTTAACTACAGGAATAAATTGCATGGTATATCTCAATAGTTGATTAACATTATATATGCCATTGTTCCAATCATTTAATAACCATTTTTTTAAACGCGAATTAAGGTAAGGTAAGGGGATAATAGTAATACGAGGAAGTGAAAAACTAGCATTTCTGACATAATTTAGGTTTACAAGCCAGCCAAATAACCAATTTTCTGGACGTAGAGTTCCCACACCTCCCGCCACACCTACCGCCACACCTCCCGCCACACCTCCCGCCACACCTATCGCCACACCTATCGCCACACCTATCGCCACACCTGTCGCCACACCGTACGCCACACTGAACGCCACACCGTACGCCACACCTACCGCCACACTGAACGCCACACCGTACGCCACACCTACCGCCACACTGAACGCCACACCGTACGCCACACTGAACGCCACACTGAACGCCACACCGAACGCCACACCGTACGCCACACCTACCGCCACACCTACCGCCACACCTACCGCCACACCTACCGCCACACCAGACCAGAAAACACGCAAGCCTAATTCCTGCAGACATAAACAAATCAATATGGGTGTAATTATTGTTAAAACCACACCTTGAAATAATAATTGAAACTGAATAGGATTTTCGCGTAATATTTTTATTCCTTTACTCCAATTCATTTCTTTTACAGGAATATAACCCCCGCCAAAGGTATCAACATACCACCACAAAGCCTGGGGAAAGTAAAACACCCAATATAGCAAAAGTAGATAATCTAAAGGATTCCATAAAGACAGAGGACGGCGTAATTTAGGAGCTAAATCTAAACGAGGTACAGGAGATTTGTTATTCATAATATGGTTTTGGTGTTGCTTAATCTGTGTATGATTTTGGAATGTAGATATATTATAATACTTCTCAGTTAAGGATTTTCGTAGGTTGGGTTGAACAAAGTGAAACCCAACAAACCCTCGTAAATGTTGGGTTTTGTTCCTCAACCCAACCTACCCTACTTAATTTCGACAAGTATTCATAGACGTTCCATGAAACGTCTCAACAAGGGTTTTCGATTGATGCAAAATTATTTTCATTCTTGAAATTAGCAATGCCATATTTTCAAATACTAGATTCAGAATATTTTTTATACAAATTATAACAAAGCTGGGTTAATTTTTGCGGATATCCACCACTTTCTTGAATCAGTTTTTGGATATCTGCTTCTGTAAAATCAATTGTAGTTGGTTGTAACCGTTTAGTAATAAATTCACGGATAATTGTTTTATCCCAAACAGGAATATCTATTGGTAAACAAATACCTGGTAATGGAGATGTGTCATAACTATCATTAAATAATGTTTGTAAAGATTCATTTGCGGCTAAAACTAATTTTAAACAAGCATTTTCACCTTCAGCTAAACTCCGTAAATGATATCTCACATCTCTTGTAAATCCTGCTCCATTCAATTTACCAACATTATCTAAAATTAATAATACTCTTTTATTTTCTAAATTTCTATTAAATCTATAACCTATACTAGCTGGAACATCAATTTTTTCACATATAGCAAAATAAAAATCTTCTTGATTATGAATATTATTCATATCTAGAAAAACACGTTGACGCGGTGATTTTAAAAGTTTTTCTGATTGCTGATAAACTGCATATAATAAAGATGATTTACCAATTGTTTGTTCACCAATAATCACTACACTACTGGCATTATTGAGAAGTTCAAATATTTCTTTTATTTCTTTTTCTCTACCAAAAAACTTTTCTAGTTTTTCTATTCTTCCAGTTATGGGAATAAATGGATTTTGATTATTTTGTAGTGGATTTGGTTCGATTTCAGTTATTTCTATCTTAGGTTTTAGCGGAGCAGAATTAGATGAATATTCTTGATAAAAGTATTTTATAGGATTTTGAAAATTTCTTTTATTAACTATAATCCCTAAATCTTGTTTTAACTTTTTAAATAATTTCCCTCCTAAATCTCTTGTATATTGACTAGTCATGTTAATTTTAGCTGCAATATCATCATAACTTTGATTTTCCCAAATACCCAAAAATAGACCCTTTTCTACAGGATTTAAAATTGGTTTTCTCTTTTCTGACAATACACGATTGATAAAATTTAAAGCTTTTTGAGAATCCATTGGACATATTTTGAGTAAATAGGTTAAATTTAGTAATAGACTAATGATTTTAAATTGTACCCTACAAACCTACATCTGCCTACATTTACCTACATAAATTTTCATAAAAAATGACCTACAACACCCAACCTATCAGGGGAAATGACAAGTCATGATAGAGACATGAAAAAAAACACATATCCCAGGAGTGTAAACCATGTCTCAACAACCAACAGAAAAAGAAAATCTTCCTACTCAGTCCGATAAAACCACCAAAATCTTAGATAGTTTAGTCCAAATCATTGAAACTTTAAACCAGTCCTTTATCGTAGACATGACCCAAATAATTGCCCACACAACTCAGAACTGTCTCAAAATCCTGGTATCATCTGGAGGCAAACCAGCAGCACTAATTCTATCTACCTCCGTATTAATTATTACTTTAGCAATATTTAGCCTTGCTTGCAAACTACCACCCCATCAACTTATTATACCACATTCCCAAACCTCTCACATTAAATGATACAAAATTACCCCCCTTAATCCCCCCTTGGAATGGGGGAAACCAGAAAAATTACCCCCCTTAATCCCCCCTTGGAAATGGGGGAAACCGGAAAAATTACCCCCCTTAATCCCCCCTTGGAAATGGGGGAAACCGGAAAAATTACCCCCTTAATCCCCCCTTGGAAATGGGGGAAACCGGAAAAATTACCCCTCTTAATCCCCCCTTGGAAATGGGGGAAACCAGAAAAATTAGTTCCCTTAATCCCCCCTTGGAAATGGGGGAAACCGGAAAAATTAGTTCCCTTAATCCCCCCTTGGAAATGGGGGAAACCGGAAAAATTACCCCCTTAATCCCCCCTTGGAAATGGGGGAAACCGCTTGGAAATGGGGGAAACCAGAAAAATTAGTTCCCTCCCCTTTGCAAGGGGAGGGTTAGGGTGGGGTAACTTCTGTGTACACCGTACATAGGGGAGAGTGCGCGACAGCCTAAATAAAAGCTAAGTTTCTTTCATAAAACATTATTTATTTACAGGTACCATGCCAATATTAAAACTAATACACACCCTATCTTTATCACTCATATTCATTTCTACACCATGTAAAAGCCAACTGGGAAATATTAACATCATTCCCTCATGAACTTTGTAACTTATTCTCGGAAAATTCCAAAGATTAAACTCTATAAAAGGTGGTATAATCATCTGTGAAGCCGGTCGAGGATCACAAAAGAATATATCACCACAATTTTCAGGAGTTTTTAAATAATAGACCCCACTTAAAATTGAATTTGGGTGATTGTGTACAGAATTAGCCGCAAGTTTACGATTAATAATTGCCCAACAAGTTGTAATTTTTAGGCTAAACTTTTGTAAATCCCATTGTAAAAATGTGCCAACTTCTAAAACATTTTTATGAATAATTTGTGTAAAATTGTCAAAACTATCCATTTCATGTAACTTATCCCCACTATGCCATCCTAGTATATTTGACCACTTCTCACCCTGACTATTTCGACCTTCTTCTGCATAGATAGTTTGTAACAGTAGCGCATTTAATTCTTGATAATTATCCACAGAAAAATGCCAAACCGACGTAGGAAACCAATCATTTCTAGAACTAGTCATAAGTTTAATTTAGGTTTATAGTAATTCTGTAACTTTTCTCAACTAAACTGTTTTATGCACCTACCTTCCTTTCTATGGTTATGGAAAATAGCCGCTTGGTCAATGGGATTATCATTACTAGCTTACGTAATTTTAGCCATATCTGGTATTTGGATGTTACAGGTCAGAACTAATCCAGCGTCTTTCGGTATTCTACTACCTTGGTATCGTTCTCAAGTGCGATCGCTCCATTATATAATTGGCATAATTATGGTTAGTCTAGTCTTACTACTTCTAGTCGTAGGCATTGTTGGTACATTAGGACACTTTGGTACATTAGGACACTCACCACATTTATTAGCTGGCTTAATAGTAGTAATATTAGTTTTAGTATCCGCATTTAGTGCCACTCAAATTAGCACCATAAAGCCTTGGGCTAGACCATTACATCTTAGTTGTAATCTCTGCTTATTACTAGGATTTGCCTGGGTATCTCTCAGCGGTTGGACAGTGGTACAAAAATATTTACCTTAATTCTCAGTTTCTACCATGCTTCTGTTATGGCTGGGAAATTGTGCAGACTATACACAAATAATTTATCCTGTAAATCCTGATTCAGCCCTTGACAAAATTCTCAGTTTCAATTACACTTATGTTATGCCTGGAAAAGTGTGCGCCCATATATATAGGGTTTTTATTTATTAAATTATTCAAAGCAGTAAAACCTTTATAAATGATCAATATCGAATTTGCTTTTTTTGGCGAGAATTAGGGGTAGATGCCGTGGAAATTATAGATTATCATTGAGGTATTAATCACATTTATGAAAATCCCAACCCATCGTCCTCCTACCCATCCTGGAGAAATGTTATTAGAAGAGTTTATGATCCATAAAGGTTTAACACCCCAGAAAATAGCTGAATCTATAGGTGTTACAGAACAGCAAATTGTAGATTTAATCGCAGGTAAACAGCATATCACACCCAGTTTAGCACTGCGTTTATCCAGGTTTTTTGGCATATCTGTTGATTTCTGGATGAATTTACAAGTTCGCTGGGATCTATATTATGCTCAACAAGCAGAAGCAGAATTTCTGAATACAATTAATCCTTTTGTCGCTTAAATGTCTGAATTAGGATATCCTGATTCAGACAAAATCATCTCAATAAACAATCATTAAACAACATCCTGAAAAATCCCAACTTCCCATAAACAATCATCCAACAACATCCTGAAAATCCTTAAATCCTGGATATCCTGATTCAGACAATTTTACCCCTTGACAAAATTCTCAGTTTCGACTATGCTTAGGTTATAGGTGGAAAAGTACGCGCCCATATATATAAGGTTTCCAAATCCAGTATTTATCCAAAAAAATTCCGCCTAACGGCGGGGTAAGGGAAAAGAAAAAAGAGCAGAGGGCAAAAGAGCAAGAGTATAAAGGGCTACTAAGTCCTCGCCGCACCACTACACACAACCCGAAAACCAATAGCGTAGCCGTTGCTGCCGAGAAGGTTGTAGGTGCGATAAGCAGAACGGCAATCCTCAGGATAGCGGTACCACGAACCACCGCGCACGAGCTTTCTTTTGCTTCGACTAATCAAAGCACTGCCATTTATAGGCGCGTTTATATAATTTTCTTGCCAATCATCTTCGCACCATTCCCATACATTGCCGTGCATATCATACAAACCAAAAGCATTAGGGGGAAAAGTTCCTACATCTGTGGTTTGTTCTCGATATTGTCCTTTTGGTGCAGCAGCGTAGGCATACTCACCATCACAGTTTACCAAATCTGGGGTAATACTTTCACCAAAATAAAAAGGTGTCGTTGTTCCCGCCCTACAAGCATACTCCCATTGTGCCTCACTGGGCAACTTATAGTTTTTACCTGTTTTTTGGCTTAACTTTTGACAAAAATTAACCGCATTATTCCAACTCACACATTCAACAGGACGATTATTACCTTTGAAATGAGCAGGGTTGTTTCCTATGATAGCTTGATATTGTGCTTGAGTCAAAGGATATTTACCGACAAAAAAGCTGGGAACAGTAACTTGATGTTGGGGACTTTCACTATCATCTCTTCCCTCTTCATTTTCCGGTGAACCCATGTAAAATGTTCCTGCGGGTATTTCCACCATTTCCAACTTCACCCCATTTCCCAAATCTTCCACAAAGTAATTTGCTGAGTGGTTGCGTTTGTTGATAATGCTTCCTTTTGCGTTGGTTGTGACAATTTCAAAAGTGAAAGTTTTCAGGTTAGTTAAAAACCTCTCTCCCAACCTCTCTCCTTGTAAGAAAGAGGCTTTAATATCCCCCTTCTCTTGTAGGGAAGGAGGGTTAGGGGGGTTAGGTTTTTCATTTGTTTGAATACCTAAAAACCTAAACCATTCTGTAATAGACTGAGGACGGTTTTGATAATCTAACTCCATTCCCTTGAGAATAGCATCATTTACCTTTTGACTAATTTGAGAATTGTATTTTTGCGGTGGTTCAATCGCCATTTTCATATCTAGCATTATCTTAGCATTCAGATAAGGACTAGGCAGAGGAATGAAAGGAGGTTCATGAACAGCGATAATTACATATAATGTGGCAGCTAAAGCATAAATATCTAAAGCCGGAGTGAAATTACTTCTATTTTCAAATTGTTCTGGTGGTGCAAAAACCGGAGTTTTGGCATTAGTTAAACTCATCAATTCTGCAAAGTTGACTTCTCTAGCTAAACCAAAATCAATTAATATGGCTTTATTGTCAGATTCTCGCAGTAAAATATTCGCAGGTTTAATATCTCGGTGCAGATAATTACGACCATGAATATAAATTAAAGCCTCTCCAATGCCTTTAATAATTTCTAAACCTGCACTTTCACTAAAAACACCATTCGCGTATAAATATTGTTCTAAATTTTTGCCTTTGACATATTCCATCACCATACAAGATAAACCATTTTCTTGAAACAGTTCAGGATAAACTTTAACAATGTGAGGATGATCAAAGGTAGCTAAAACCATCGCTTCAGTGTTAAACTTGTCCTGTTCTTGGGCTAAAAATTCTCCAAAACCTTCTATATTCCCATATTTATCTCGATAGCGTTGTTTCAAAAAAGAGACATTGAGACTTTTGATAGCTACTTGTTTTTTGCGTTTATGGTCTTGCGCTAAATAGGTAATACCAAATCCTCCCTGTCCAAGGGTGTCAATAATTTTGTATTGTCCTTTTTTGAGTAATTGCCCTGGGGTAAAATAAGCCATAATAAAAATTAAATTGTCAGAATCAGGATTTAAGAATTTATATGATCAAGAAAAAAATAATTATATTAATGATTGAAAAGTCTATATATGGGCGCACACTTTCCACCCATAACATAACTATAGCCTAGTCTTTGAGATTTGTCAAGTCTTAATAGATTAAATTATCCAGGATTTCAGGATTTATAGGATAAAGAGAAAAATAATTATACTAGTGATTGAAAAGCCTATATATATGGGCGCACAGTTTCCCACTCATAACATGAGTATAGCCTAGTCTTTGAGATTTGTCAAGTCTTGATAGATTAAATTGTTCAGGATTTCAGGATTTACTAGGATAAATTTTAACCTCTTACCTTTGCGTCTTTGCGCCTTTGCGTGTTAGCGAAGCGGGGCGAAGCCTGAAAAAATCATACCTTCATTCACCAACAGCGGTTTTTCTTAACCGGGTTTTTGCTGATTACCTATCCACCAAGCCAAACCACCCATAAATAATACCCCCATAACTCCCTGTAAAGGATTATTATTTACACCAGTAACCCAATCAGGAACTTGTCCCGAATATTGGGTTAATTGCCCCACATTAATGATATAATAACCCCAAACCAACCCACCATGTAAACCAATTGGTAAGCCTAAACGCCCCCGTTGCCAACGTTTTCCCCATACCTGCGTTAACCCCAACAGCACCAAAGCCGGAAATTGGGGTAAAGTATGAATAATTGCTTCCAAAGGTTTAATAAAATGGGCTATAGCAAATAAAATTGCATCTATCCAGAGAGCGATATTTAATTTATAATCTCGTTGTAACTCGTCCAATAACCAACCCCGAAATAATAATTCTTCTGCAAACCCCACCCCAAAACCAACTAATAAACCTTCTAAAATTATTCTTCCCAAAAACACTTGTGGTTGTTGCCATACCAACCAACCCAGTAAACCTTCTAAACCAAATAAAACCAAAACAGTGGTTAAACCAATAGCCAACCCCTGCAACACATTCACACCATTAAGACCCGTAAATTCTAACCCATAATGGCTAAATATTTTTGATTGCTGATAAACCCATTTACCCCAAAGATTGAGCAGAAAAATAAACTCTACATATAATATAACCAGTGTCAAAATACTTTCTAAATTAGTATCTGCCACTAGCCAATAAATTGGTACAGCTAGGGGCAACCACAACAGTAATAAACACAACACAAAGCAACCAACCCTGATAGGGGCGGTACTTCGGCCAAGTGCTAAATTAATTTTCATCATAGAGTTTAGTCAATCATCATTGTCAATAATATATACTTATGTCAATGACCAATGACCAATAACTATTCATCAGGTTCAATTGTACTACTTAAACCATGATTATTGAGGGTTTCACAATAAAACTCCGCGTGTTCTTGAGCGCAGGTAATAACTAAAGCTAACCCGTTATTGTGAGCTTCCATCATGATACTAACAGCTTGGGGTTGAGTAATGCTATTAACAGTAGCCATCAGCACTTGTACCACGTACTCCATCGGATTATGATCATCATTATGGAGCAGGACGCGATACCGAGGCGCAAGCTTGCGAGATGTAGAACGCTTCTCAATGGTTTCGACTGACACGATTCTTTGCTCTTTTATTGTTAATTTACTACAATAGGATTCCCGTTGAGCATTTGCTTAACAGTTATTTACTTCTGCACGCCGCATTTTCATCTGGAAATACTTTTGGCGTTGGCGAGAAGTTTTTTCCTCAAGTATTATAACACAAACATAAAAAATTTGCACTGAATCATCAAACCCAAGAATTTTTCTTTGTTTTTTGATTTCTTTACCAGCAACAGAGAATTATCCCCAGGTAGGAACTAACTGTACCCTACCAGCATCCATCTCTGCCATTAGTAATTCTAAGGCCTCATAGTCAACATCAGAGATATGACCTAGCTTTGTCAGTTCTGTGTTAATCTCATTTTCTATTTCTGGGGTTAATTTACGGATATCCAAAGCCTTTTCTACCAACTGACGAATTACGTATTGAGTTGTCATAGCAAATAAACCTTGTAGTTACTAGTTATTATCTAAGAAAATGCTTGGTATAAAAGGTGATTTATGCCTCTTTTCCCCATGTGATTTAGATCACTAATACATATCAAGACCAGTTATTCCACCATTCCGTTTTTGTCAATAACAAGGGTAAAAATCGAGACTGACAAATACAGAGAGATTTTACTTAAACCACCTCTATATTCTAGCTTTTGCAAAAGTAACTGTCACTACGACAGATTATTAATCTGCATTTAGAAGGCATAAGTAGATTGTTTTGTAACTCCTCAAAAAAAAATGTATATATAATTACATTTTACCATGAACTTATAACAATCTTTAAATAAACCCAGTCAGTCCATAAAGATTGAATAAAGAGACTTCAGACTTATAGCCAAGTCAGAAAAAAAAGTTTATGTTCAAACAAAGTACAAGCCTATACTTATACAAGCTGCCATGAAATTGTTACCAAATCTAAAAGATGTAACGCCAAAATTGCCATTTCCAATCTAAAATTATGTAATTGCAGTCAAAATTTCTAATTAATGTTACCATAGGGGTAGTTGGCTGTAATTTAGGGTAGCTAGAGATAGCAAAGTGACTGTTTTAGTTGAAGAATTAATAACACCGGATATTTTAAAACCTGGCCGTTATCTGGGTAACGAGCGTTTAGCAGTCCATAAACCTTGGGATACAGCAACAATCCGCTGGGTTCTGACATATCCAGAAGTATATGAGGTGGGAGCATCCAATTTAGGGCATATCATATTATACAATATTTTGAATGCTCAACCTCGCCAGTTATGCGATCGCGCGTACTTACCCGGAGCGGATTTAGCTGTAAAACTTCGCAGGACGCAGACACCTTTGTTTGCTGTAGAATCTAAACGGTGGTTGACGGACTTTGATATTTTAGGCTTTAGTCTCAGTTATGAATTAGGTGCAACTAACATTTTAGAAATGTTAGATTTAGCCAGAATCCCCGTCACCAGAGAAGAAAGGTTACAGGGAAATTACCCACTAATTTTTGCAGGTGGACAAACAGCAACATCTAACCCCGAACCTTACACAGATTTCTTTGATTTCATAGTTTTGGGAGACGGGGAAGAACTACTCCCGGAAATTGGTTTGGTTTTAGAAGAAGGGCAAAAATCAAACTTGAATCGAGAAGAACTATTATTAGACTTGGCGCAAATTCCCGGAGTCTATGTGCCGCAGTTCTATGAAATGGGCGAAACTGGTGCTGTATATCCCCTGCGTCCAGACGTACCCACAAGAGTCCTCCGAAGAGTAGCCACACCTATTCCAGCCTATTCTATTGGCTTAGTCCCTTATATAGAAACAGTCCATGATCGTTTAACCATAGAAATTCGTCGAGGTTGTACCCGTGGTTGTCGCTTCTGTCAACCAGGAATGTTGACTAGACCAGCGCGGGATGTCGAACCAGAAAAAGTGGTAGAAGCTATAGAAAAGGGAATGCGGGAAACAGGTTACAATGAATTTTCCCTTTTGTCTTTGAGTTGTTCCGATTATTTAGCCCTACCAGCAGTAGGGATGGAAATTAAAAATCGTCTCAAAAATGATAATATTTCCTTAACCTTACCAAGTCAAAGAGTAGATAGATTTGATGAAAATATTGCCAATATCCTGGGAGGTTCACGTCAAAGTGGGTTAACCTTTGCCCCGGAAGCAGGTACGCAAAGAATGCGGGATATTATCAATAAGGGTTTGACCAATGAAGAATTATTACGGGGTATAAAAACAGCTTGGTTACAAGGTTGGGATCAAATCAAGTTGTATTTTATGATTGGTTTACCCGGTGAAACAGATACGGATGTACTAGCAATTGCAGAAACCGTCAACTGGTTAAAACAAGAATGTTGGGAAAAAGGCCGAAGATCATTAAACTTTACTTTAACCATTTCTAATTTTACCCCCAAACCCCATACTCCCTTTCAATGGCATTCAGTCTCTACAGCAGAATTGGTGAGAAAACAAAATTTACTGCGACAAGAGTTTCGCGCCATACGGAATGTGAAAGTAAATTTCACGGATTTTCGGATCTCAGCAATGGAAGACTTTATAGGTAGAGGCGATCGCACCCTAGGGAAAGTATTACGGCGGGCTTGGGAATTGGGTGCGGGGATGGATTCTTGGTATGATAATGTAGATGCCGCCTTTACAGCTTGGGGAATAGCCATCGCCCAAGCCGGTCTAGACTGGAAATACCGTCAAGTGGAAAATGGCGAGTGGAATCTGTTTGCTACCGACAACAAACAAGCACAAACCCCATCACCTCTAGATACTCCCCTACCATGGGATCATATTAATACTGGCATTGATAAAAAATGGCTGCAAGACGACCTCCACCGCGCTCTAGAAGCTGCAATTGTACCTGACTGCTCTTTTGATGGTTGTTCTCATTGTGGAGTCTGTAGCCCGGATTTCGGCCATAATGTCGTCATGGCTGCACCACCTATTCCCAGCTTTGCCAGTAATTTCGTTCCCAATACCACCAAGGCCCAACGATTGCGAGTATGCTTTGGTAAACAAGGAGATATGGCTTTAGTCAGTCACTTGGATTTAATGCGCCTATTTGATCGGGTTATGCGTCGCGCTAGTTTACCAATTACCTTTACAGGTGGTTTTCATCCTAGTCCCCGAATTTGTCTAGCCAGTGCCTTATCCTTAGGTGCTACCAGTAATGGAGAAATTGTAGATTTTGAACTGACTGAACCAATTGATATCGGAACTTTTCATACCCAATTGGTTAAACAACTACCTACTGGTATTCCTGTATATAATGTGGTAGAAATAGATATTAAATCTCCATCTGCTACCCAATCTCTGGAAGCAGCCGAGTATTTACTCACACTGTCTACACCCCAAACACCAGGAAAACTGGCACAATGGCAAGATTGGATAGAAACTATTAAAAATCAAGAGGAGATTTTATCGGCACATACAACTAAATCTGGTAAGCAACAATTAATAAATCTGCGCGAGCTCCTGTGGGATATAGAATTAGTATCAGCAGCTAACCAAGAATCAGTCTCAACAGCAGTTGTACGTTACTTGGGTAGTTGTCGTCCAGATGGTGTAATCTTGCGTCCTGAGAAAATATCGTTTATGCTAGAAACAGTAGCTAATCTAGAATTTCATCTCTTGCATATTCACCGTCAGCGTCTAGTTATCCGATAACTTGTTAGTAGCTGCCAAAAATTAGTACGTTGTAACGATTGATTTTTGTCAAGGTTGCGTTAGAATAGGGATGTAAGAGAAATTTTCTGGTGCTGCATTGGATGACTTAATTCGCTACCTGTGATAATTACAGGAGCGAAGGTAAAGATACAAGAGTGTAATTCCTAAGATTGTATCCCAGACAAACTCTGCTGACGACTACAAGCCACTCTCTCTATAGCTACTCTGTGAATCAATCACTCACCATAGCTTTCGCCAACTTCTCCATTGACTGCTACATTTTATCCCGGAAATAAGACTTGCTTTTATGGTGGGATTTTATGCAATTGTTACAAAGGCAAGTGAGTTTAATTGTAAAAAATACAACTTAAGTATTGACAGAGATGACCAACCTGCCATAATTCTTGTAAAGATGACACAGTGCGTATCTGCACCTAAACTTTCTAATCAAGACACGGATAGTGAATCCTGATCAGAAAGATTTCCCCCGTCTGTACATGGTAAACCCAAGAAAAACCGTGTCTAAACACGGCGGGCTTCCATTCAGTACGTACTTCTTAGGTATAGTCGGCTTTACTTGATGAGATGTTGACTTTATGACAGGTATCTACGGATATCCAAAGCTGAAATAGCAGCGTATAGTATGGGAAATCGGCCAAGGAAGGTTGATAGAAGTTCTTAAACTATATGTAGCTATTCAGGAAGAATCCAGCGTATAAACGCAATCACAGTATCATTAGCTCTTCATAACTTTGCAGAGCTACTCAAATTGGAAATTTTTATTACTAGTAGCGTCTTGTAGCAGCGACCGTCAGGACAAGCGGGATAACAGAGAACTTCCTCGTAATTCCCAGCGGTGCTGCCAATTTTTGAGGAAATTGAATGCCAAAACAAATTATCATCGCGGAGCAGCATCAAATCGCTGCTGTATTTTCAGAAGATCAAATACAAGAACTGGTTGTCGCTACGGGTCATCACCAAATTGGTGATATCTACTTAGGTGTAGTAGAAAATGTCTTACCTGGGATAGATGCGGCTTTTGTAAATATCGGTGACCCAGAACGCAATGGTTTTATTCATGTCACTGATTTAGGTCCATTGAGACTGAAACGTAGTGCAGCAGCGATTACAGAACTATTAACACCGCAGCAAAAAACCTTAGTGCAGGTGATGAAAGAGCCAACAGGATCAAAGGGTCCCAGGCTCACAGGTAATATTACCCTACCCGGACGTTATGTAGTGTTAATGCCCTATGGACGGGGTGTAAATTTATCGAGACGGATTAAGAGTGAAAGTGAACGTAACCGTCTACGAGCTTTGGCAATTTTAGTGAAACCAGCAGGGATGGGTTTGCTGGTACGCACAGAAGCAGAAGGTAAGCCAGAAGAAGCAATTATTGAAGATTTAGAAGTGCTACAAAAGCAGTGGGAAATTGTTCAACAAGAAGCAGTCACCTCCCGAGCTCCAGCTTTACTAAATCGTGATGATGACTTTATTCAGCGCGTCCTCCGAGATATGTATGGTGGTGATGTGAATCGCATTGTTGTTGATTCCAGCACTGGCTTAAAACGGGTGAAGCAATATCTACAAAACTGGAGTGGTGGACAAACACCCCAAGGATTATTAATTGATCATCACCGCGATCGCTCACCCATTTTAGAATATTTCCGCATCAATGCTGCTGTCCGTGAAGCCCTCAGACCAAGGGTAGATTTGCCCTCAGGTGGTTATATCATCATCCAACCCACGGAAGCTTTAACCGTTATAGATGTTAACTCTGGTTCTTTCACTCGTTCTGCAACTGCTAGAGAAACGGTATTGTGGACAAATTGCGAAGCAGCAGCGGAAATTGCTCGTCAATTACGATTGCGGAATATTGCCGGGGTCATTGTGGTTGATTTCATTGACATGGAATCCCGACGTGATCAAATGCAAGTTTTAGAACACTTTAACAAGTCTCTCAAAGCTGATAAAGCCCGTCCCCAAATTGCCCAATTAACTGAATTAGGTTTAGTTGAACTCACTCGCAAGCGTCAAGGACAAAACATTTATGAATTGTTTGGTGAACCTTGTCCTACCTGCGGTGGTTTAGGACATATCCTAAGATTACCAGGAGAAATGGAAAACCGCTTACCAGTACCTGCTGTGGATATTCCAGAGCGATTTGTACCGATACCGCAAAGGGAAATTCGGACAGTGGCTGCACCCACTACCCGCACACCTGATAGTGGTAGTGTAGGGCAATCTGTACTACGAGATACCTATGATGGCTTTGGGGATGGATTTGAAGCAGAACCAGAATTTAATTCTCTCCATCTGATTAATCATCCCAGTTATCAAGAATTAAATGATAGCAAGCGTCGGACTCGGACTCGTCGTAGTCGCATTGGTGCTAATGCTGTTAATGGTAAAGATGAATCCCGTTTACCGACTAATCCTCTCAGTTTTGTTAATGATGCGGATTTGGACTTGGAAGAACCTGAATTACCAATACCAGAAATTGCTCCACCCACTATTAATAAATCAGGTTGGACTGAAAGACCAGAACGGGCTAAGGTCAAACTAGAACCAATTAAAGTAGAACCTCCAGAGGTTGTGACTGTGATGCTGTCAACAAGAGAACAAGATACTTATGCTGAAATGGGAATTTCTCCTTTACTCAAGTTGGACCGAGAGGGAAAAAATCCGAGGTCGGTAATTATTAATGTTGTTCAACCAGGACAATCACCTGTTGAAGAAACTGAATTTATCCCTGAAACAATTGTTACTGAAAAAACAATTCCTGAAGTTGTCACAATTAAACTACCGACACCAACATTTGAGCTAGAAGAAGAACCATCTTTTCCACCATTAGTAATAGTTCCAGAAGTGACAATAGTTCCACAAGAGAGGGAAATAGAACCTAAAACTGAAGAAACAAATGAAACTGAAAAGGAAAAAGAAATAGAATTTGAATCTAATCATGGTTCTATTCCTAATCGTCGTCGTCGTCGTCGTTCATCAGCCTTAGATACAGATGGTTTCGGACTGTAATTTTGATGATTTTGATGATTTAGATGATTAATTAATCATCTAAGTCAAATTAGAGTAATCATACAAATTATGGTCTAAACTAATGATCTAAATCACACAAATCACAGTTAAGATATGGGAGAAGTTAAACCAGTACCCTGGGATAATTCGAGTTGGTTAGAGTTTTCTACCTACTTAGATATGCAGGGTGCGGTTGTCGGTGTAGATGAGGTAGGACGAGGTGCTTTATTTGGTCCGGTAGTCGCTGCGGCAGTTATATTACCAGTAGATGCTTTATCAATACTCATGGTAGATAACATCAAGGACAGCAAAAAACTGTCTAGTTCTCGTCGAACTAAACTGGCTGAAAAAATTGCCACTCTGGCTTTAGACTGGAGAATTGGCTATGCTACGACTGCGGAAATAGATAAGTTAAATATTTTACAGGCGACTTTATTAGCAATGAAGCGTGCTATTCTGAAGTTGCGGGTAAAGCCCCAACTCTGCTTAATTGATGGTAATCAGTTAGTTAGGAATTTACTGATACCACAGGTAACAATTGTTAAAGGTGATGAGCGATCGCTTAACATCGCAGCAGCTAGTATCATGGCTAAAGTTTGGCGTGATGACTTGGTGCAGCGTTTAGCATTAAAATATTCTGTGTATGATCTAGATCGCAATAAGGGTTACGGTAGTCAGCGTCATTTATTAGCACTGCAAAAATACGGACCTTCACCTTTACATCGTCGCTCTTTTCGTCCTTGTCAAACAAGTTTAGATTTTAGATTTTAGATTTCCAGTTTCAAAATTGGTAATATGGCTTGTGACCCGCTACTGCTCTCAGAAATGTTATAATCAGTTTTTGCCTCCTTGGCTTCGTACATACCCCAATACCGATAATCTGCTAAAAGGTGATGTAATAATCTTTGCTTAATAGTTAACAACACACTTTTGAGCAATCCATTACCTGTAGTTTCTAAAATTGACTTGGGTGTAAAGGAAAATGGTTGCGGTATCTCTACCAAAACTTCTAAATCGGCTTTTCCTTGTAGATAAGTTTCACCACTAACTTCAAAGGGTGATAAATAGCCTTTTAAGTTGAGGGCAAACCTTTGATTAATATATTCAAAACCAAGAATTTCACAACCAAGCGATCTTAAATACACGGTTCCGCTTGCATCTGCCCAAACTCTCATATCTACAGTTGGCTGAATATTCAATGACATAAAAGATAAAGGACGCATTTTTAAACGAAACACTTCCTCAGACAGTTGTTGAATTCTGGTATTATCAGCTAGGGCATTTACTAAACGTTGAGGTTGACGCAAGTAGTGTTGAATTGGAACAGATTGCTGAGGAACGGAAATTTCTACCGATTGAGAAGCGATAAACTTGGTAACCATGAGCAAATTAAACCATTTGTTTTTTGATTGTAATATGTTTTAACAATTTTACCTTTTGACATACTCAGCGTCCTAAAGGAGCGGTGATTCTTGACACTTCACTGGAACACGCCACAAGTGGTCTTATCGTCCCTCTATGTCCGTTTAAAGTCTCCCAATGCCATAAGGCGAGTATACCCAAATTATAACATAAAGCCGTCCTAGAAGGACGGGGCTTGTATCCCAGATTTTTGGTCAAAAAATCCAACTCTTAATTAATTATTCATCAAATTCGCCAAATTTAAAAGCATGAACCTGAAAATTGCTCATTTAGGTCCGCGGGGAACTTATGCCGAACAAGCGGCTTTTTTCTATCTTAATTGGTTAAAAACCCATCAGGGCATTACTTCTCAAACAAGTTTTGAATTATGTCCCTATCTTACCATAGCTCAATCACTACAAGCTGTTGTAGATCGACAAGCGGAAATAGCTGTTGTTCCGGTTGAAAATTCTATTGAGGGTAGTGTTAATATGACTTTAGATAGCTTATGGCAATTAGAGAATTTAAAAATTCAATTAGCTTTGATTTTACCAATTAAACATACATTAATTTCCTATGCAACTAAATTAGATACTATTAAAACCGTCTATTCTCATCCTCAAGCTTTAGCTCAATGTCAAGGATGGTTATCACAGTTTTTACCAAATGTCAATTTAATCCCTCTAAATTCCACTACTGAAGCACTACAAGGATTAGCAGCAGAAGTAAGTACAGCCGCAATTTCTTCTAGTCGGGCCGCACAATTGTATAATTTACCTATATTGGCTAGGGAGATTAATGATTATGCAGAAAACTGTACTCGGTTTTGGGTAGTTAGTACGGAGGAAAATAATGCTATTAATTGTACTCATACATTTTTAGCTTTCAGTGTACCCGCGAATACACCAGGTGCATTAGTGAAGGTATTAGAAGTATTTGCTCGTTTGGGTATTAACCTCAGTCGGATTGAATCCCGTCCTACTAAACGTTCCTTGGGAGAATATGTATTTTATTTAGACATAGAAGCAGATGTGAATGCACAAATTATGAAATCTGCTTTGGGAGAGTTACAAAATTATACAGAAATTTTGAAAATTTTTGGTAGTTATAGTGTGTTACCCATTAGTTTATAATTGGTAATTAGGGAATAGAAATCTTATTTAATGAATTGTAAACCCGATAAATTGATTATTATTCCTTCATTATATAATGTTTGGGATGGTTATTAGTGCCATTACCAATACTATCTTGATTTAATGCGATCACCAGAAATGGGCTTCTTTTAATCCTAATGTTGATAATCTAGAGGTTTAGAAAATGAACACTCGACAACATATTCAAAAGAAACATCCATCTCAGTCTACTTATACCCCAGTCCAGAATCTATACCAGACTCGCGCCTTTGATATTCAGCAACAACCGTCCCATTCCTCTTCTGGACAGGAAAATGTGGATTTAGATGCTGACCATGAACAGTCTCAGTATAATAGATATAATTTACCGTATATACCCGTAAACGCTCCTGGTACTGAACCACCACCACCGATTCAAACTCAGTTAAATAGCGGTGAACCTACTAATTATTATCAGCAAGGATCAGCGGATGTTGCATGGTATAATAGACCTACTTACCCGTATATACCCGTAAACGCTCCTGGTACAGAACCGCCACCACCGATTCAAACTCAGTTAAATAGCGGTGAACCTACTAATTATTATCAGCAAGGATCAGCGGATGTTCCATGGTATAATAGACCTACTTACCCGAATATACCCGTAAATGCTCCTGATACAGAACCACCACCACCAATACAAACTCAGTTAAATAGCGGTGAACCTACTAATTATTATCAGCAAGGATCAGCGGATGTTGCATGGTATAATAGACCTACTTACCCGAATATCCCCGTAAATGCTCCTGGTACAGAACCACCACCACCGATTCAAACTCAGTTAAATAGCGGTGAACCTACTAATTATTATCAGCAAGGATCAGCGGATGTTCCATGGTATAATAGACCTACTTACCCGAATATCCCCGTAAATGCTCCTGGTACAGAACCACCACCACCGATACAAACTCAGTTAAATAGCGGTGAACCTGGTGATAAATATGAGCAAGAAGCAGATCTTGTAGCATCTCAGGTAGTACAGCAGATTAATTCTCCTGTACCCGTGCAGTCGGCTCAAGGTCAAACGGTGCAACGTGAGGAAGTACCGTTTGAGGAAGAACAAGTTCAAGCTAAGTCTATTTCCGATACCATTCAACGTCAGGAAGCTGTACCGGAAGAGGACGAACTACAGACAAAACCCGATATCACAGCACTCCAGCGTCGGGATTCCATTGGTGGTGGGGACGCATCAACTGATGTAGAATCAGCCATAAACACTGCCAGAGGAGGAGGACAGCCATTAGATGCAGGACTGCAACGGTCAATGGGTGAGGCTATGGGGGCAGATTTTAGTAGGGTGAAAATCCATACAGATGCTCAATCTGACCAATTGAATCGCTCAATACAGGCGCGTGCTTTTACAACCGGTCAGGATGTATTCTTTCGGCAGGGAGAATATAATCCTGGAAGTAATCAGGGACAGGAGTTGATTGCCCATGAGTTGACTCACGTTGTCCAGCAAAAACAAGAGCTAACGATTCAGAGAGGTTTACTTGATGACTTCCTATTAGGTGCTAGTAACATCTATCACGATGTAGCAGAAGGTGTAGGAATTGAATCTCACGATGAAGCCGAAATAGCTAGGCTGCTTGCATTTGCCCAACATGGCGACCCATCTACCCTGTCAGATGCTGAACTCAAGATTAAGATTAATCAAATTAGCAACTGGTTAACAAAAAATCCACAAAAAAATCCCAATAAGGAGTTATTAAAATCTTCCTTAACGAAACTAGAGTCTGAGGTTAAGACAAGAGTTTTTCTTGCTACTGTCAAAAAATTACCTGGCTGGGGCAAGATGTCTAGCGAAGATCAAGTTATTTTAGAAAATATCCTGAAGGGGCAAAATAACGCTGTTTCTGCTAGTGTTCGCTCCACTTTAGAAGGAATGCTCAAAGATTTAGCTAGTAAAACAGATGTGGGGCAAGCTAAAGCTCTTACTGGTTTAATTAGTGCCAAAGAATCTCTTCCTGAAGTAGTTAACGAACCTGTTACTACCACCAAGATTAAATACACATTGGAAGGACCAACTACAGAAAAAGATTACGCATTTAGGGGTAAGACCGCCGATGGCGAAAAATGGATTGTCAAATTTGAAGATGGCATTAGTATACCCATTGTCGCACCTAAAGCCCCTGAACCAGGTTATCACAACCATACAGTTCAACAAGCTGCTGATGCAGCATCTTACTTACCTAAAGCTAATCGGTCAGTAATGACAACCATTCTGCTCAATGCAGTGGTCAATCCTGATGATGCTTATTGGGTGGCTGAATATAAAACCCCTGACTTCCATTCTTATATGACTGCGGGTCAAGCCGGTGTGGTGACTATTTATCCTGATAAGGTTACTAAGGGACTTCCAGACGAGAATTATATGCGTGGGACGATGATTCATGAAACTGGTCACACTTGGTCATACAAAACTTGGGGTACTGATACCAATAAAGGAAAGTGGGTAGATTGGAAAGATGCAATGGCTAAAGACAAGGTATCTGTATCTGGTTATGCAATTGCATCAATTAGCGAAGATGTGGCAGAGACAATCCAAGTCTATAGCAGTACACAAGGTTCTCCTCGTTTTGCAGAGTATCGTCAAATTGTTCCTAACCGGTTCAAAATTTTAGATGCGGAGTATAATTGATGCGTCTTATTCAGCGTTGGCTTATCAACTGTATTATTGTAATAAGTTATTTTCCTGCTAGTGGATGTCTCTCTGGTCAAAATGTTCCGATTACCCAACAAAACATTAAGGAGGCAAATCAAATGACAGGTAAAACCTCTCCTTCGGGGGTAATACATCCTGGTCAAATTTTATTTGAAGATCGGGTAGATAATCGACAATGGACTAAGCAAGCTGATGAAGTTCCTCAAGGCATTGCATGGGTTAATGTGGAAAGTGTATGGAAGCCGGTAATTCGTATTGAGATTACAGGGACAGTTCAAAAACGAAGTATTACTAAGTATGGAGAAAATGGTGAATTCTTAGAAACGACCATTCAATCCCCTCGTCCTTAATTCAGTGCGATCTCTGAAATCTTGCAGTGCGATCGCGTAACGCACCAAACCTCTTAATGAAATATATAAGAAAAAACATCTCTGTTACTTTTAAAAAAGTTAAAATTTCAGTAATGCAATAACTACACTCGCTGTGCTACTGGATTTGTTTGAAAGTGCGACGATTTATAATAATAAGATCGCTGTTTTTGATTATTAACTCATCGAGGAAAAATTGCAATCGCATTTCGTGGAACGGTGGTACTTTGAGTGCGATCGCTAAATCTTCCCTGTAAAAACATCTTCTGTCGTCAGGTTTAGCACTGGGAATGTAGGAGATACAAGCCGATTTTTCATATAATGGGGCATGGCTATCCTTTCGTAGGCGATCGCAATGGTACAAGCACCGTCCAAACCACTCACATTAGCAGAATTTCTGGAACTGCCAGAAACTAAACCTGCCAGTGAATATATCAACGGAAAGATTATTCAAAAGCCTATGCCAAAAGGAAAACATAGTCGTTTACAATTAAGACTATGCAACACTATTAATGAACAGGCTGAAAGTCAAAAAATCGCGTCTGCTTTTCCAGAATTGCGTTGTAGCTTTGGGACAAGATCCGTCGTCCCAGATGTTGCTGTATTTAGATGGGACAGAATTCCATTTGATACCGATGGAGAAGTCCCCGATGATTTCTTATTGTCTCCTGACTGGACTATTGAAATTCTATCTCCTGACCAAAGCTCAAATCGAGTGATCGGCAATATTCTCTATTGTATTGAACATGGATGCCAGATTGGATGGCTGATTGATCCAAGTGATCGCTCTATCCTGGTATTTCGTCCTAATCAACCACCTCAATTGTTGAAGGATAACGAGACTCTACCTGTTCTCCCCGAAATTCTCCTCAAGATTACAGTAGTAATGATTTTTAGTTGGCTCAAAATGGTCTAGTTGCGCGATCGCCGATCTTGTAGCGACTGTCTTGATTGTCAAGCGAGTCCTAGGAATCGCGTTTTGTGGAACTAGGAATGTAGGGGATACAAGGCGATTTTTCATATAATGGGGCGCAGATGCTATTCGTGAGATCGAAAGACGTATAGGTAGAAAACTTTCCAACGGAGAGATCCGCCGTTTACATGATGCTATTAGTGGTCAGGATTATGGCTATCACGATATAGTAGAAGAAGGCGTAGAAATGTTTGGAAATAAATAAACCATTATAAATTTGTGATATGAATATACAAGAAGTACAAGCAAAAGTTAATCAGTTATTAGGACAAAAAGCATGGGGTGTTTCTTTAGGATATGGCAGCTTTCTGACCATAGAATTTGGTCAACCATTACCATCCAATAATG
>Ga0208052_100062_pt1 | contig 26307 bp, 26 predicted proteins | sample LakMenEpi18Jul08_FD_150710 | JGI IMG/M metagenome (GOLD analysis project Ga0208052, IMG submission 150710) | Freshwater microbial communities from Lake Mendota, WI - 18JUL2008 deep hole epilimnion (SPAdes) | ecosystem: Environmental > Aquatic > Freshwater > Lake > Epilimnion/Euphotic zone ... | reverse complement strand
ATCGAGTTGTCAATCAATTACGGGCAGAATTTACTAATTAAAAAGATTTGAATATTGAGTTTATATATATTGTCTATCTCCTGTATTTTAGACAAAATAAACTTAATTAAGTCGGTATTTTCTGTAAATCCAATCCCCAATAAAAATGACATCTTTTGTAGAGATATTGCATGAAACATCTCTAAAATACGTTCCTGGTAAGTTTCAAAAACTGTAAATTAACAAACATCTTTTAATGGCTAATTACCATGAATAACTAGACAAAAATAGTTTAATTAAGTCTTATCTATTGAGGTTAAAGCCTTGAATTTATCAATTATTTTGGAAAGAATCAGAAGTAAGGTTATTCCATAGCAAGTCTAATCTCATTTATCTTTTATCAAAACAATTCATCAAATCAAGGAGAAATTATCATGGCTAATATCCAAATATCTGCCCTACTTCCTGTAGGTTATGACTTATTTAATGATGCTACTAGTTTTCTTGATGAACTAGCTACCGAAGAAGTACAAAATGTGATTGGTGGCGGTTATGGCGGTTATAGCCGTCATTACGGCGGTTATGGCTATCATGGCGGTCATGGTGGTTATGGACGTTATGGCGGTTATAGCGGTTATAGCGGTTATCGTCATAATCACCACCATGCTTCTTATTGTTAAAATATAAAAAAATGGCTGTTAATTTATTAATAGCCATCAAAAACACTCAGAATAGTGATTTATATTTTTATTTACTATTCTGACTATGTGTTGCCATTATTTACCAAAAGAAAACAATTGTAGAGAATTTCTTCGCCAGATAATTACCAAAAGATTAGTCAATAAACAGGTGACAGCGAGGGATAATAAAATATAAGTTGGCGGCATAACTACACCAATCATAAACCAAGTATAAACGTGCAGCATCATGATACTAGCAAATGTACAGGCCAATCCTATCGATATCCACACCTGACTCATGGGACGATTTAGAAATGCGAGGATAATTGTTAATAAAGTGGTCAAGATATTAGCTGGAACAAGAAAGGCACAAATGCCTATACAGTTGTTTCGAGAAAATTCGGTTAAGGTGTGGAAATCTAACATTAATTTTTGGGGATAATTGTAGGTTCTTATTATTAATTTCTATTATAAATAATACATTACTAAAGTTATAGTACCTCACAAATGAGTCAATACACCATTTATGTTACATTTTTTAAAGAATTAGCCCTCTTCTTCTAAATTTTTAAGTGGTCAGGAGTGGAGGAGAATTATCAAATCATGATTTAACAAGCATTCTGACTCCTGACTCCTGAATTTTTGCAGATTAACCCATCAAAATCACAGTATCAATAACGTGAATCATGCCATTATCAGCATCAATATCCGCTGCCAAAACTGTGGCATTTTTTACCTCAAAACCATGATCACAATTAACTTTAATAGGAGAACCTTCCACAGAAGTGACTGTACCTAGTTTCGCTAAATCATCTTTTGTTAACTTGCCAGCTACGACGTGATAGGTTAAAATTCGTGCTAACTGGGGAATGTTTTGTAATAAAGTTGTAATTGTGCCTGGGGGTAACTTAGCAAAAGCGTCATCAGTTGGTGCAAACACAGTGAATGGACCAGGACTTTTCAATGTTTCCACTAACCCAGCAGCTTGGACTGCTGCAACTAATGTTTTGAAGGCATCATTACTAACTGCAATATCAACAATATCAGCCATTGACTTTACCTCGTATCTACCAAAGGTTCTAAAAAATAGTAAATCATGTTTAAGTTTTATAAATTACAATTCTGATAAAATATATTTTGATGATTTTCTAAATATTTTTTTATACATACAATGGATAAACGCACTTATGCAATCTTGGGGACTGGGGCATTAGGCGGATTTTATGGCGCAAAACTCCAAAAATCCGGTTTAGAAGTTCACTATTTACTCAAAAGTTATTATCAACAGGTCAGGGAAAACGGTTTAATCATTGAGTCTAAAGACGGTGATTTTGTCCTCCCGCAAGTAAATGCTTATAACGATGTTAATAAAATGCTACAGTGTGATGTGGTAATAATATCATTAAAAACTACTCAAAATCAACTTTTAGAAGTAGTAGCAGGGGCAAAAAGTACAGGCAGAATAATTCCTAAAAGTTTTATTCCCACCATGTTAGATTACACCGTAAAAATGAAATCCTACCGCACCAGTATGAAAATTGATTTTGATGAAAATCGTCCTTTAGAATTAGAAGCAATTTTTGGTAATCCATTAAAGCAAGCAGCTGCAGCAGGGGTTAATTTGCCGCAAATTCGTTGTTTATATCAACAATTAAAGTTTTTGGATATGAGAAATAGAAGTTAGACTCAAGCTTTTATTATCCAGGGAAAACAGACAAATAAACCATCACTATAGTCGTTATTTAAGGGGATAAAGCAAAGAAAAAACCTTTACCCCCTCTGGGAGAAACCCCCTCAAGAAGGTGAAAGTATTTTGTCTAAAGCTGTGGTGAATTTATCATAAGCAGCTACCCCCACAACTGTTTCTGATAATTCACCATTCTTGAAAAACATAACTGCGGGAATACTGCGAATACCGTACTTTTTGGCAACGCTTTGATTTTCGCCGTCACCAACATCTAATTTGACTACTTTTACCTGATTATTGTATTCTTCGGCCAGTTTATCCATTAAAGGAGCAACCATTCTACAAGGTCCGCACCAACTCGCCGTACAGTCCATAACAAATAATTCTTTTGCCTCCAAAAGTGATTCAAATTCTGATTTTTTGATATATGGAACAAGGGTTTCATTCTGACTTTCAGAAGTAGCCATAGGTTTCTCCGGTAAAAATTTAAATTGGTGATTATTTGGGTGGGAAATGGGAATTTTTCAAGGATGGAGTGCACTGTCCATGAGTTAAGTGATTTATTGAGGTCAAGCCAAGATCAGAAATACTATAACCCTCATGGCACAGAGATTTCAATATTTTGATGTTTCTTTGGTTTCGCATAAAATACTCACGAATTTTACTTGGTTTTTGTGTCATGCAGATAAAATCAGTTTTCCTGCTTTGATTAATCTTTTCCTAGCATTTAAAGTGTTTTGTTTCCTATTAAATGAGATCCAGAAAAAGAAGCTTGCAAAAACTGACTAGATTAGTCAGTTCCCAAGTTGAAAACAACAAATAGAGACTAACAGTGTAAATGCAAAGATACAAATAAGCAAACAAAAGTCTCAATAATCGCACTCATTAACTAGCAACAAGCGATATTTGAGATATCATGTTCATAGAGGTAATTGAATTCTGAAAACTATGGCAACTGAAAAATCAAAAGACTCTTACTCTTACCTGTGGGAAAAGCTAGACCAAGCCAGAAAAGCGAAAGCTGCCAGTGGCGGCTATGCCGGCTATGGTTCACCTGCTTTTGGTCAACAGTCACTTGGTGGTGAACTGGTGGAGAATCCATCTGAACAACAGATTATTGAATTAATTCGCCGTCACCACAAGTCAGGAAAATCACTTCCACAAATTGCTGCGTGGCTGAACCAGCAAGGATATACAACCAAGCGAGGCAGTCAGTGGCAACCTGTATCAGTTAAAAGGGTTTTAGACAGGCTCTATGGTAAAATACAAAGAATTTCCGGTATGGATGAAGATTGATGTACACATTTGGCTCTGATTTAGAACCACAAAGTAAAAATGTCTTTTTTACCCCTACTGCGATAGATAACCCCGAATTTTAGCCCATATTTACCTTTTGATGATTCAATCCTTTATATAGAAACTGTTTCCCCCCTTTCATCCTTTACATCCCTCGTATTGTACCTGAAATTTATAGAAAATAATATGTATATGACAAAAAACTTTACAAAACTTTATAAATTAACTTCATCGGCTATTGTCAAATATGGAAATTGATGACCCACTCATTGGCGTTCCTTGCTTAGAAGATGCGATAGATAAGCGTCCGCTGGTTGTTACACCGAATACTTCCCTAATTGATGTTGTCAATTTAATGAATCAGACGCGAGGTAATAGTTGTCTCTTACCTGATTTTGATTCAGAAATGGGTTTTAGTTCCATGCAAGGTACGCGGTCAAGTTGTATTTTAGTTATAGAAGAAAACAAATTACTGGGTATTTTCACCGAAAGAGATGTTGTTAAACTTACAGCAATGGGTAGAGATTTTACTGGAGTGAAAATAGCTGATGTCATGATACATCCAGTAATAACCTTAGTGGAAACTTCATTTCGGGATATTTTTGCGGCACTGTTTTTATTTAGACGATATCGGATTCGTCACTTGGTAATAGTCAATGAAGAGAAAGAAGTAGTAGGAATTATCTCCCCGGAGAGTATTAGACAAGTTTTGCGCCCTACCAACTTACTGAAAATGCGGCGGGTATCAGAAGTAATGACGACTCAGGTAATTCACGCAGCACCCACAGCCTCCGTACTCAGCTTGGCACAGATGATGGCGGAACATAAAATTAGTTGCGTGGTGATAACGACAACAGATACTGAGAATGATGTTTTATCTGCTTTTAAACCAGTAGGAATTGTTACAGAAAGAGACATAGTACAATTTCAAGCATTGGGCTTAAATTTATCGGAAATTCAAGCAAAAACAGTGATGAGTACACCCTTGTCTTTGCTAAGTCCAGACGACTCCTTATGTTTTGCTCATCAAGAAATGCAAAGGCGACGAGTGCGGCGATTGGTTGTATCCTGGGATTGGGGGTCAAAGTTGGCTATTGTGACTCAAACCAGTTTATTGCGGATATTTGACCCATTGGAGATGTATAGAGTCATGGAAACGTTACAATTAACTGTAGCTCAATTGGAAACCGAGAAAGCTAAATATTTACAGGATCAAAATAAATCCCAAGAATTAGAAGGTATAGTTTCTGATGAAAATTTAGATAACTTGATTACTACCGTTGAAAGCCGGATAGAACATTTGATCAAAAATCCTGATTTATCCAAAGAATTACAGCAAATGTATTTAGGTTTAGCGACAACGGAGATCCAGAAAATCCGTCATTGTCTTTATAGCTGAAAAATTCTCAGATCATGAATTTTTAATATAGCGATTCTCATGCTTGTGAGGTACAAAGTTTTTTAGTTTTAGGAAACAGGGAATAGTGATTGTATATCATTAGAATGGGAAACAATATAAATGACAAATTACATCTATATAAACGGGAAATAATAGGAAAGTAATAGAAGGAAAATATATGCAATATCGTCGTTTTGGTAAAACTAATTTATATCTTTCTATTTTTTCTCTAGGAACAATGCGCTATTTAACTAATAGCGAAAATGTCCAAAAGACGATTGAAAAAGCTTTATCTTTAGGAATTAATCATTTAGAAACTGCTAGGGGTTATGGTGATAGCGAAATATATCTAGGAAAAGCCATCAAAACTGGTTTATCTGTACCTCGTCATCAACTTTATATTACTACCAAAATTCCCCCCACACCTGACGCTGACACCATGGGTAGGTATATTGATGAATCTTTAAATCGGTTAAATTTAGATTATTTAGATTGTTTAGGAATTCATGGATTAAATACTTGGCAACATTTAGAATGGATACAAGCCAAAAACGGTTGTATGCAAGCTATACAGGAAGCTGTAAATGATGGAAGAGTGCGACATATTGGTTTTTCTACCCACGCTTCATTAGATATAATTTTAGCAGCTATAAATACAGAATTTTTTGAATTTATTAATCTCCATTATTACTATTTTTTCCAACATAATGCCCCCATAATTCAGTTAGCAACAGAGAAAGATATGGGTATTTTTATTATTTCTCCTGCTGATAAAGGGGGAAAATTATATAATCCTCCCGAAACCTTAAAAGAACTATGTTATCCATTCACACCATTAGATTTAAATTATCGGTTTCTGCTCAGTGACAACCGCATTACCACCTTGAGTATAGGACCTGGAAAACCGGAAGAGTTAGTAATATCTCCAGAACTTTTTGAACATGAAAACGAATTAACAGAAGCCGAAATTGCTATTTTTGAAAAATTAGAAAATCAGCAAAATAATCTTTTGTTAACTGATAAATGTAGTCAATGTTATGCTTGTTTACCTTGCCCGGAAAATATTCATATTCCCGAAGTTTTAAGATTACGAAATTTAGCGATAGCTTACAATATGACAGATTATGGAGAATATCGTTATGGAATGTTTGAAAATGCCGGTCATTGGTTTCCAGGAATGAAAGCCAACCGTTGTACAGAATGTGGTGATTGTTTGCCCAAATGTCCAGAAAATTTAGATATTCCCGCTTTATTAAAAGATACTCATGAGCAATTACAAGGGAAAGCAGGAAGAAGATTGTGGGGATAAATCCAAAATCTAAAATCTAAAATTCTTTAACTCTGACCTCTTCAACTTCTGCCAATGTTTCCAGAGTTAGGGGTGTGGATTGACTTGCACCAGAGAGAAGTTTTAAAAGATTAGGACGGGCATCATATAATAGATAGATAATGCGATCGCCTGCAGCCCACTCTTGACTTGCTGAAATTACCTGTAGACGGTCTTCTCGTTCCAATAATAGTGGCACTAAAATCCCGTCTCGAATTTTTTCTTGTATATGTTCTTGTTGAGAATCAAATTCTGTGGCATTTAGTGTAGTTGTTCCTAACTTCACCTGTCCATTCACCAAATATTCATTCCAAGTCTTTACTGGTAAATCAGAAACAAAAGCTTGTTCAACTTTACTATTAACAAAAGGAGAACCTTGAGGATGACGAGGGAATACAGATAAAACACAGGGGGGATTAAATTCCTCAGCAGCCCGTTGTGCTAAGACAAAATTCACCTCACCATTACTTGTAATAGCTAAAAAAGTCCCCATAGAACCAATCCCAGCTTCCTCCAATATTTCTTGGTCCAAAGCACTACTAATAATCACCCGCAGATTCTGGGCTTCAGCTTGAGCGATATTTGCCGGGTCAGTGTCAATCATCACCACACTTTCGCCCCTTTCTTGAAAAAAGCGGGCAATTAATAAACCCAAGGGATTACAACCAACAATTACCGCCCCAGTTGCGTCTTTAGAGGTAATTCGTAACCATTTAACTAGCCACCCAGCGGTTAACCCTTGACAAAAAACCGTCATGATAATTGTCAAAAAGACTAAGGCTTTAATTGAGTCACCACCATTAATGCCCCGCTGCGTCAATAAAATCGCAAATAAAGAAGCCATAGAGGCCGAGACTATACCTCTAGGTGCAACCCAACTTAAAAACAATTTCTGTCGCCAATTTAGATCACTATTCCAAGTACACAAAATAATGTTTATGGGGCGAACCACAAACATTAAAACCAAAACAGTTAATAAACTCCCCCAACCTAAAGCCAACACACTGGCAATAGACAAATCAGCCGCTAAAAGGATGAATAAAACAGAAACGCTGAGAATTGTGAGTTGATTTTTAAAGCTTCGCAATAAACGTTCTTCTGGAACTGAAGAATTGGCAAATACCGCTCCAGCTACTACCGTGGTCATAATTCCCGATTCACTGCGGATCATTTGCGCTAGGGTAAATAATGCCCATAACACTGCCAGTACAACGAGATTTTTCAGTTCAAAGGAGATGAAATTGGCGCGTTTGAACATCCAACTCATTAAATACCCACCAATGCCACCTATGCCCGCACCCACAGCGAAACGTAACATTAGACCAACAATAGCATTAACCGGGTCCGTATCACCGTTTAAAATTGTATCCAGGACAACGTAAGCCAGAATAGCTCCCACTGGATCTATTAAAATCCCTTCGCCTTCTAACAACGTTGCTACCTGTCGATCTACATTAATTTGTTGAATTAATGGACCAATTACAGTGGGTCCGGTAACAACAACAATAGACGCATAAAGGAAGGCTATATTCCAAGGAAATTCACCTAACCAGTGAGCAGCGAGACTGCCCCCCAGCAGGGTGATTAGTGTCCCCAGGGTAACTAGTAATTGGAGACTGAGGGAAACTTTGCCCAACTCCTGTCGATCTAACTTGAGTCCACCTTCAAACAAAATGATTGCCGTTGCCAGGGAAACAATGACTTCTAATCCTGTGCCTAGCAAATGCGGTTGTAATAGTCCCAGTCCGTCTTTACCTAAAAGAATGCCTAATAGGAGTAGTAAGACGATGCTGGGCAATTTGAAATATGCAGCCATTACCTGGGAGCTAATGCCTGCGAAAACAGTGATCACCATCTGGAGGGTGATTTCAAAAGATGCTTCCATATTGTAGATTTTGAGCCATTAATTTCAAAATCCTTTCTAAAGAATCATAAATATTAAGTTTACAGGAATACCCGGTAAGCGTAAAGCCCAGGGGCTAAAGCCTCTGATGGTGTCAAAAGAATCTGGTGCCAAGTATGAACGCCCTCTAGTAGAAATCAAAAATCCCCAAATAATTTATTTTTCTTGGCAAAAGCCCGAAATATGCCCCCGCAGCAGACTTTCTACCTCTTTCGACTGCTGCAAAAAAAAATTTCCCCAAACCTGTTGACATTCTCAAAACAATCCGCTATATTATTAAAAGTGAAGAGAAACAAGCCCCCATCGTCTAGAGGCCTAGGACACCTCCCTTTCACGGAGGTAACAGGGATTCGAATTCCCTTGGGGGTATTATAAAAGGGATAGGAAAAGCGAAAATCTTTTTCTATCCCTTTAATTTTTGGAACATCTAGGGAATTTAGTTTTGTAAGACTATTGCTTCTACGGGTTGCTAACGTATTGCTAAGGGAATGATTTGCAAATCTTTACCAATTGATATTTTCAGTGTCATCATTTGAGGGGTAGAAAGGAAATAGCCGAAAATTGCCCTCAAAATCTGATAAGTTAAGTGATATGGAACACAAGCGCGTTAATATATTAAAGCAAATACCTCCACAAAAGGGGGAAAATGGTACAGAAAATAGAACCACAGCAAAAGAAACTCACAGAAGTTCTGATAATTTAAGCACAATTATTAGAAAACAATTAATTATACAAAACTTAAATTTTATTTATGTTATATGATAGCAAAATCTAAAAAATTTCGGTGGCAAAAACCTAAATATTCAGCTTTATCTCGAAAAATAGACATTTTCATAGCTGCGGGTAGATTTATGTTATGTCTTTGGTGGGATAGTATTTTTCATCGAGATTCTTTAGAACATCAGAAAAACCGCGCTACTTGGTTTGTTAATATTTTAATTGATTTAGGTCCGACTTTTATTAAAATTGGTCAAACTTTGTCAACCCGTGCGGATTTATTACCTTTAGAATATATAGAGGCTTTGGGAACTTTACAGGATCAAGTTCCGGCTTTTAGTAGTCAAGAAGCAATTAATATGATTGAATTGGAATTAGGTAAACCTGTACAATTTATCTATAAAAAATTTGAATTTAATCCTTTAGCTGCTGCTAGTTTAGGTCAAGTTCATAAAGCTACATTATACACTAGTGAAGAAGTGGTTGTTAAAGTACAACGTCCGGGTTTAGAGGCTTTATTTAATTTAGATTTTAAGATATTATTGCAGTTAATCAAGTTTTGTAATAAATATTTTGTTGGACTGAGAAAGTATAATTTAGAATTAATTTATGATGAATTTTTTAATTTGTTGTTTCAAGAAATTGATTATATTCAAGAGGGCAAAAATTCTGATAAATTTAGGGAGAATTTTCATGGATATCCGCGAATTATTGTCCCTAAAGTATATTGGCAATATACCACAACTAAGATATTAACTTTAGAATATAGACCGGGAATTAAAATTAATGATAAAGCTGCTTTAGAAGCCTGTGGAATTAATATTAATAAAGTAAATGAAACGGGTATTTGTTGTTATTTAAAACAACTATTGCAAGACGGATTTTTTCAAGTTGATCCCCATCCAGGGAATATGGCAGTCAATCCAGATGGTAGTATTATATTCTACGATTTTGGGATGATGGCAGAAATCAGAACCTTGGATAAAGAGCAGATGATTAAAACTTTTTTTGCTGTGTTAAAAAAGGATAGTGATGAGGTAGTAAATACTCTCATGAGTATGGGATTACTTGAACCTATCCCGGATATGACTCCAGTGAGAAGATTAATCACATTTTTATTAGATAAATTCACTAATAAACCTTTAGATATTAAAGCATTAACTGAAGTAAAAAGCGAACTTTATGAAATGTTTGAACAGCAACCATTTCGTTTACCTGCTCAAATGACATTTATTTTAAAAGCTTTAACCACATTAGATGGTATTGCTAGGACTTTAGATCCTAATTATAATCCTACAGCATCAGCCCAAGCATTTGTTAAAAGTTTAGCAGTAGCAAAAGGTAAAGGTAATACTATTGCTCAATTAAGTCATCAAGCTAGGGATTTTATCCAATATCAACTGACAAAACCAAATAAAACCGAAGTTTTGGTGAAGAATTTAGTAGAAAGAGTTGAAAGGGGAGAGATACAATTAAGAGTTAAAAATATTGAAAGCGAGCGCGTATTAAGACGAATTTATTTAGCGATAAAAACCTTAATTTATGCTTGTTTAACAGGATTTAGTGTGTTGACGGGATTAATTCTGATGATTGCTAATTATCATAATTGGGCGATCGCAATTTTTTGTGTATGTAGTTTTTGTTTGTATTTATTAGTTAAATCCCTCATGAAATTAGCAGTTATAGAGAAAATAGAAAAAATGGGTAAAAAGTAATTAAGGATTTATCCCTCTTCTGTCACTCTGCAACACCACAAGCTACAGATTATTTTTTGCTCTCCTGTGATTCCAAGGTTCATTTATTTTTGAGATTAGCTATTTTTAACTATAAATAAATACTCCATGTCCACAGTAGCAAATTCCTAATTGCTGAGGCATTTGGTAGCTTATGAACAAGTAGACATGGGATAAATGGATTTCACAGAAAAATTTACCTATTGAACATTTCTTTAAACATACTACACTTGTATTACTATCCTAGCTATACCCATAAGGAGAAAAACCATGCAGACCATCACACGCACCCCAACAACTGATATGGAAGTTACTAGTATTCGTCTAGAACGGGAACTCAAGGAGAAACTCAAAGATATCGCGGGAAATCAGGGATATCAATCTCTAATTCGGGATATCCTCTGGAATTATATCCAACAGAAATCAGGTGCGTGGAAACCCCGATTTTCTAAATCTGATATTCGCGCTAGTATTAATGCCATGGCTGAACAAGAGGAGCGTTGTGCCCTCACAGGTAAATTAATTGAATCACGACAGCCAATGTTATTAGGATTGACAAGGAATGGTGATATAATTCCTCTAAGTCTTCAGAGTTTGGACAATTAGTCGCCGTTTCTAATCTCAAAATAACTTAGTACAATGGGGGTAGAAACAGCTTGATAATTTCTACCCATAACTATCCATATATTACTGTTTGTCCGCATCTTCAATAAGTTGATCAACAAAATCCCTCAACCGTTGCTGCCAGTCAGTGACGGTTTTAATTTTTTCCCGTTGACCGAAAAGACGGGACACAAGCCCGTCCTTCTAGGACGGCTTTTCTTGATTCTTGATATACTCTTTCAATATTTCTAGTGGCGCACCACCAACTGAAATAGCAAAATAACTGGGACTCCATAAAGATTCTTCGTGGGGTTTTTTATATCCGGCTTGTCCATAGGCTAGACACGCCTTTTAAAGCATTTACTATTTGAGAAACAGATAATTTAGGAGGATATTCAATCAGTGTATGGACGTGATTCCCTTCACCGTTAAATTCAAGCACTTGAGGGGGCGACAAGCAAAGTGAAAGCAAGATAGGCAAAGGGTTTCAGGTGCTAGACCCTCTGAAAAAAGATGGTGCTTATTGACAATGCTATGAGGTTATTAAGCAGGTATCTAGAGGGTGCAGTTTGATGGTAAAAAAGAATGGTCTCGTCAAAATAACAAGACCACAAAAATAAATGCTACCATCATTTTATCAAGAAATCCTCGAAAAATACCTGACTCATAGACAGTTAATCACCCTAAAAATGCTGGTGTGGGTACTTCAAACACAGAAAGAAGTCAGAATAGAAAGATTGGCTGCTAACCTGCCATTACCAATACAAGAAAATAGCCGTCGTCGTCATATACAAAGATTTTTGAACTCTAATAAGTTGAGTGTGGTGCTGTTATGGTTTCCAATTATTGAAGTAATTTTAGCACGCTTATTTAAACCACTCTCGCAATTGGTTATTGCTATAGACTTAAAGCCAATGGAAGGATAATAACATTTTGATGGTAAGTGTAATTTATCAAAAAAGAGCATTACCAATATATTGGTGTCTACTAGATAAAGATGGTTGCAGTAACCTGCAAGAACAGCAAAAAGTATTACGTCCGGTAATTAGGTTATTGAAACATTATCAATTAGTCATTATTGGCGATAGGGAATTTCATGGTGCTTCTTTAAGGAGATGGTTACATAGTCAAGGTTTGAAGTATATCTTCAGACAGAAAAAAGATACCACATTTCGAGAGAAAAGACAAAAATTTCAACCTTTAAGTTCAATTCCCATTTACCCTGGAGGTCGGAGATTTTATGAAAATGTTAATCTCACACAGGAGAAAGGTTTTGGTCGTTGTAATTTAGTCGTTTATTGGAGACGAAAGTATCGCGGTAAGCAAGAAAAAGAATCTTGGTATTTATCAACTAATCTCACAGATATCTCAACTACTATCAAAATATATGGTCAACGTTTTGGGATTGAAGCTATGTTTAAAGATTGTAAAACAGGGGGGTATAATTTAGAAGGTTCTCAAGCTTCTCCTGATAGACTTGTGCGGATAATTTTATTGATTGCTTTGGCAATGACTTCTGCATGGTTACAAGGTTAAAAAACTCAATCTCAAAGAAAACAATCTTATGTTTGTCGTCCTAATGAAAATAAAAGAACTAGAAAAAGACATAGTGATTTTTGGATAGGTTTATACGGTTCTAGTTGGATAGTTTCTATGAATGAGTGTCAAGAATTGGTCTTGGAAATGATGGCTTTGGTTCGCAATAAGATGACATTTTATCGGCAGGGTATGAGGGCTGTAATGCTTATCCAGCAACCTCTTTAGCTCCTTTGTCGCCCCCTCAAGTTGGTGCTTACTGAGAATGCGATACAGTTATTAAGCAGGTGTTTATGGGGTGCAGTTTAATGGTAGAAAAGAATGGTCTCGTCAAAAGAACAAGACCATAAAAATAAATGCTAGTTGCTACTCAAAAGTACAATCAATGCCACTCCTAAAATAATTAATCCACTACCCATAATAAATGACCAGAAGCGGTGATAACTGTGGACAATTGTGCCATTTTCTCCTTTTAATTGGATTAAATCCATCCAAGGCATAATACCCCGACGAAACCAACCAATAGTTCCTACCTTTTGACCAATTAGACTTTTTACTCGTTTCATCCCAAACAGAAAATTACCAATTGAACCAAAACGGGAAGCGTAGTGTAAATAAAGCATTCCGCTAGGATCTTGTAGTTTCAAGTCAGAACCAAATTTATAACCAGCATCACCCCGGCCAATTAATTCCCCTTCTAAAATGGCGGGTTGTCCCCGCAAAGGACTGGCATAGGGGTTTGACATTAAGGTGAGAATATCTGTAGCTACGGCCTTGCTGTAGTCGGGGAACATGACAAAAGCTTTGATTAATATGCCGATTCCTAAACCAATGAATGGCGCACCCAGTGTTAATCCAAGGTTGTTGTTGTTGGCAACCGAGAATATGAATGCGCCAATAATTAAACCCAGGAAGAAGCCGATAGTTTCTGCACCATACAAAATCACATCTAAAAAGAAGTTGCCGTAAAGCTTTTTCTTGTTTAAGTTTTTACCCTCACCGATGACTGGCCCCATGTCGAACTCAGTTGATAAACCTAGTTGTTCGGAGTATGTGCTGAGGGCGCGGACTCGTTTACCAGTAAGAGGATGAGTAGAATTTAATTCCATCCACAAACCCCAAGGGCTAAACATATCCCACAAGAAGACGCGACCGATTTTTTGAGGATCTGAGGAAATGCGGTAAGCTGTACCTGTTGAAGATGCGGCTTTGTGGTCGTAAATTCCTAAAGCGCGAGTTCCTTCAATTAGGCGACTGGGTTCTTGGGCGCGTGAACCTTCTTCCACGATACCATAGGCAATTTTAACTAAGGCGCGGGAGAGTCCGTTGGGATTCCCTGTGGTTTCCGCTGCAAAGTGGTCTGCAAAATATTCTCTGGTGCGAGAAAGATATAACAGCAGGTATGTACCGATAATGTAAAAGATATAGGCAACGAAACCAGCAGTTTTTAAAGCATCTTTGATTTTGTTGTCGTTACCGCCACTTGTAAATCTTCTGACTGTACTGTAAATTAAGTAACAAATCTGCACTAAGGTAGAAGCCACAGTCATAACAGCAAAGTCCCAGTGGACTATATGCCCTAGTTCATGGGCGTAAACGGTAGCAACTTCATCATCATCTAGGTAAGTAAACAGTCCTTGGCTGACGACTAAGCGGGCGCTGTTAGGTAAAGAACCATAAGTGAAAGCTGTGGGGTTTTGGTCTTGAATGATTCCCAGTCTGGGGATTTTGATGTTTTTTTGTCGGCAGACTTGGCGGATAATTTCCCCTGTTTCTGGACTGAGGTTTTCGATTTCTGCTAAGTTTACCCAACGAGTTTGGTACAACCAGCTTTGACTTAGATCCATTAGGAAGGGTGAGAGGAAAAAAGCTGCTAGATTGAATATTAAAGTAATACCAATAGCGATCGCTAGTCCGGTGATAGGATCACTACTAGTGAAAATTAATACTAGGCTTAAACCCAAAACAAAAACCATGCCAAATAACAAGGCTATGGTGACACCAGATGCTAAGGCTAAACTCCCACCTACTCCTCCCATAGCCAAATTCACTGCCATGGTTGCTGCACGTCCCGCTTTTGGGAAACTGGACTGTGTGACTGAAGAGAAAACAGGCTGGTTTTTTTCTGCCCATTCTCTCGCCTGTAGGTTATCGCTATTGATTAATTTTTGCCAGAGAACAGTCGCTTGTTCAGTTCTCCCTATTTTCTGATAAGCTTTCACCAGCCACATTTGGGCTGTCAGATAATCTGGAGAGTTGAGTTCTAGGGAATTTTGGGAAAATTCCTCTAGGAGATAAACCGCCTCTTGATATTGCCCTTGTTGAAAGGCATTTAACCCTGATTGCAATGACATTTATGATATCCCTGAACGTTTGATATTTTGATCTCATTAACACTCAATGGATACAGAATTCGTGATGCTAATTTCGCAAAATTCACAAAATTCATAACATAGTGACATAGTAAAGTTGAGAAGAATTAGCGGCACTTAGGCAACAGGCTAAAATTACAGTATCAATTAAAATCAGGGTGTAATTATTTATAATTATTTATGAGTTCTTGCTTGATGTTTTGCTTGAACTGTGCCAGCGATTGCTTTTTTGCGTACATTAAACAAACAGCACAGGCTTAAATATCTGTAACTTATAATATCGGAAACTGCTGTAAAGCGATCGCTAAATCAATTCATAACGATTCTATGCAGTTGTAGCGACGCTGAAAACAATTACCAATAGTATGTCCATTGCACTTACTTTGCTTTCCGACCCCCGGCCAAATTCCTTGTAACCAGGGGTAACAGAGAGAATCTAATTAAGCATGACGTTGACTGACTAAAACATGATGAGAATATTCAAAATCATTATTAGTAATTCTGATATCAGCAGGATCTGTCTGTCCTTGCGCTCGGAAACGGCGAATAGCTTCTACAGCAGCTTGATTGCAGAGCAATACTAAATCAGCGCCATTCCAACCTTCTGTGACTTCAGACCAATATGTTAAATTCACGTCTAATAATGGTCGTCCCTCAGTGTAGACCCGCAAAATATCTAAACGACTGGCCAAATCAGGCAAATCTACCTTAAGTTGTAAATCCAACCTACCCGCCCGTAATAACGCTGGGTCAAGAGCATCAGGACGGTTTGTCGCCCCAATAACCAGAATACTTGCACCGACCTCTACACCATCCAACTCAGTTAATAATTGCCCTACTACCCGGTTACTTACACCAGAATCACCGCTGTAAGTTCCCCTTGCGGGAGCTAAGGTATCAATTTCATCAATGAATATGACACAGGGTTCTGCTTGTCGAGCCTTAGCAAATAATTCCCGCACTGCTTGTTCACTAGCGCCCACCCAACGGGTCAGTAATTCCGGTCCATTGACACCAATAAAATTAGCCCTGGCCTGGGAAGCTACAGCCTTGGCTAATAAAGTTTTACCAGTTCCCGGTGGACCCCATAACAAAATCCCCTTAGGAGCTATAGCCTTAGTTTGTAGATAAAGTTCTGGATAAAGTAGAGCCCCTTCTACAGATTCTCGCAGAGTTTGCTTAATATTCTCTAAACCACCAATATCATCCCAAGCAACTTGGGGAACTTCCACCTCTACACTGCGAAGTACAGCCGGTTTGATTTCCTTTAGTCCCTGTAAAAAATCAGTTTGAGTAACCGTCATGTTTTCTGGAGCTTGCACCTCTATAGAAGGAACTTGACGACGGAGGGCGCTATAAGCCGCCTTTTGACAAACGGCCTTCAAATCAGCCCCCACAAATCCCACCGCCCGCTCGGCGATAAAATCGAGGTCAACGGTGTTATCCAAGGGCATAGAACGGGTGAGAATTTGCAGGATTTCTTTGCGGCCGTTGATATCAGGAATGCGAAACTGAACTTCCCGGTCAAATCGTCCTGGTCTTCGTAGGGCAGGGTCAAGGTGGTCAGGGCGGTTGGTAGCCGCGAGAACAATCACCCCTGGGCTATGGGAAAAACCATCCATTAAGCCTAATAATTGGGCAACCAGACGCTTTTCAACTTCCCCTTCTACGGCGCTGCGGTCTGGGGCGAGGCTATCAATTTCGTCAATAAAAATAATACAAGGAGCATTTTTAGCGGCTTTTTCAAAGATACCGCGCAATCTTTGTTCCGCTTCACCGTAATATTTACTGATGACTTCAGGACCGACAATAGCAATGTAGTTAACGCCCAGTTCCTCTGCTAAAGCGCGGGCGGTGAGGGTTTTGCCCGTTCCTGGAGGACCAACTAATAATACGCCGTGGGTGGGTTCTAGTCCTAATTTAGCTAGTAGGTCAGGGCGTTTTAAAGGAATAGCAACCAGTTCTTTGAGTTCTTTGACAATTTCGCTCAGTCCACCGATATCTTTAAGAGCAATACCTGAAGTAGGATCGGGGGGAACAACTGGATCTGAGGGACCTGCACCTGCTGCTGGGGGAGCTTGAGTATTCATCCGACTTGTACCCACATCATTACCCATACTGCCCATGTTACCCCCCATATTACTAGTACGGGGCATATTTCCTGTTCTGGGAATACTGCTTAGGGGTCGGGAGTTAAACTGGACATTGGTCTTGATTTCTCCGTTTTCTGCTTTTTCTTCCAGAGCTTTCACCAATTCCACTAACTGCTCAAATCCCTTGAATAAATTTTCACTCATCAGATTCCTCCAAAAATTGACTCTAAAAAACCATTGTTTCTTGGCTACATTATCCACTTAAAACAAAAGATCCGCAGCACCTTTAATTCTGGCAATGGGTTCGACAGATCTAGGTAAGTTAGGTAAGCGAATAATTGTTTGCTGTGAAAACAAGCTACTCTCAATCTCTACATCTTCAGTGTAGCGATTTTGCACCACATAACGCTGTTGAATTCCTATAGTTTTTAGAGATTCTGTTAAACGAATGTGTTCAGCTATAATTGCTGATTCAGCCTGAATTACACCCACAAATTGCGTATGCTTTGGGTTTTTTAATTTCTTCTGAGCTTTGACCACTTGTTGGCGCAGACTTCGCAACCGTCCAATAAAATCAACTCGACCCAAGACATTCTGATATTTCATCCACAATTTAAAGATCCAAGATAACCAATCTCCTAATGCAGTTGGCATTTCCAAAAATTGCAGAAGATGGCCTGTGGGCGCTGTATCTAGAATAATCAAATCTTGTTGGCTGCTGTCTAATAAATCCATAATCGTGATTAGGGATAGCATCTCATCAATACCTGGTAAAGCTTGAGACATAATTTGCCGCCAAGCTTCTGGAAGATAAGCAATATTTATGGTTGTATCTGTTTCTGTCCCTTCACCACTAATCATATCCGCTAATTCCCATAGGTAATCGGCACGAAATTGATCTAATATTTTCTCAGCATCAATTTCTTGTCCAGTTAAATTAGGAGCTAATAATTTCGGTTCATGTCCTAATTTTTCACCAAAAGCATCCCCCAAGGAATGAGCAGGATCTATAGAAATTACGCGAATATTTTTATCAGGATAACGATTAGCAAAAGCCCAGGCCATGGACGCTGATACTGTGGTTTTACCAACTCCTCCTTTGCCACCAACAACAATTAGTTGACAACCTTCCGCTACAAAGTCAGTAAAGCTAGGTGGAATCTTAGTCGGCCATTGAATTAGTGGTGCAGCAGCGAGTTCCACATGATCAATAGATTGAATTTGTGCTGCTAGATTGTCTAATGCAACTCCACCTAATGGCGCGAATTGCTGTTGTGGGACTATGAGAACGGGTTTATTTTGGGAAATTTTTAAGAATTTATTGATAAAGTTTTGCTGTTCTGCATAGCGGTCTGGTTCTACATTTGAATGTGCCAAAATTCGATTTATTACTATTCCTCCATAGGGAACTTTTAAGGTTTCTAAACTTTCGATAAATCGCTCAGTTTCGGCAAAACACATAGGTTCAGAAATAGCGACAACTATACAAGCTGTAAATTTATCATCTTGTAGTAGTCGTCTACCTTCTGCTAATTGAAATTTCAGGTCAGCTAAAAAGTCATCAACTTCATCAAGAACATAACTTTGTCTTGTCAAAGTTTCTGTAATTACCTGATGCTTTTTTTCAAATAACTCTAATGAGTTTAAAATCACATCTAAAAAATCTTCCAATCGCAACAGGTTTAAAGCATGACCAGAAGGAGCCATATCAACCACTATGCGATCTACTTTTTTTTCAAACAGTAGACGTTGGATTTCTAGTAACCCCATTAATTCATTTAAACCAGGCCAGTTCAAATCCCAAACTGGCGCTAAATCTTGTCCGTCAGCTAAACTTCCTCGCTCAACCAGTAGTTCTAAAAATTGGCTATATTTGGACTTAAATTCTAAGAGTAGTTTTTCAGCATCTAAAGCCTGAACACTTAAATTAGGCAAATCTGGTAATGGTGAAGCATAATCTTTCACTTCTGTCAGTAATACATCTCCTAAGGAATGTGCCGGATCTGTAGACAGCAACAAAATTGTTTCTTCAGGGAACTGTTTTGCCCAATGACGAGCAAAACTGCAAGAAGTGGTAGTTTTACCAACTCCACCCTTGCCGCTAAACATAACTAAATTAAGTGAGTCGTAATGGTTCATAATAAAGTTAAAAAATTCACGAAAAGACTAATAGATAATCATTCAATAAAGTGGTAAGGAGGAAGGCTATCTCCCAAAATTAAATCCCACCGTGGACAAGCTTTTTGCCAATTTAAAAATTGTTCTAAAAGCAAGTTTTTATCTTGACAACCAATCAAAATATAAATTCGCACTTCCTCCTCTTGTTCTTGAATCACAACGGGTAATTGATTAACTTTGGTGATTAAATCAATAAGATATTGTTTTTCTTTTGCTTGAGCAATAAGGAAGTCATTTTGGTTTTGATAGCGTTGCTTTTTAGCTAGGAAATAATCCTTACCTCCCCCCTCAGATGGTACTTCTTCTATGATCCGTGGGATCAATTTTAAAGTAAATTCGTTTTTACCATTAATCTTTTCTAGCTTTTCTTGGTACTCTTGTTTATGGGATTCTAGATGGTTTAGCAGATTATTTACAGAAGTAAAATAAGTTCCAAAACGTAATGGTAAAACCGTAATTTGCTTAAAAAGTTCACAAATCACTCGATCATGAGCTAAAGCCATTTTGATAATTTTTTCATCATTATTTTGGAATGATTCTAACAATATCCCCGGCTCGACAATAGCCGCAAGTTCATTACCATTAATTAGCACTACTTGATTAACAGCACCCTGTGGCAAAATCAAGGGAGAGCTAGGTATTTCTAAAAAAGCATAAGTGTAGAGATTTTCTAATTCCATATATTTCACCTAGATAAAAATATTTGCTGTTACGAAGTATTTAAAGTTCATATTCATTAAAATCAGAGCTAAATTTTTTTCCAGATAATTTGGGGATTTACAATCACAAAAACTTGGTTATAATGATAAAAATATTTTCAGGTATCTTTCATGAAAACAGTTATTAATCGCAGTATTAGTGTAGCTAAAATTAGCACAATGCCCCGTCCTAAGTCTGATGCATCCAGTCAGTTGGATCTTTATAAAATGGTGACAGAGAAACAACGTATTCAGCGAGATATGTCTTCCATAAAAGAGAAAATGGGTTTACTTCAACAACGGTTAGATATCCTCAATGAACAAATAGAAGCGACAGAAAAAACTATTCATAAATTCCGTCAACCTCACTCCAATACTTCTCAAAATATAGCCCGTTCAAGTATTTTTGTTGAGTCGAATAATTACCAAACTTTTGAGGTTGAATATTAGGAGCCAACGTCTTGATAAATTCGGTAAAGTATGAACACATCTTCTAAATTAACCCGCTTTCGCGGGTTTTATATAATCAGTTTCAACTTTACCGCATTGCAGGTCAATTAGGTACAAACCACAAAACCTTGCACTTAAAGGGTTTTACTAAAGCTGCTGTAATACACTTAGATTACAACCCTGATCAAGAAAGGCTAGGAGTTTCTTAACTTTTCAATAATCAAATAGGATTCTTATGGGATCATTTGTCGTTACCGTTTCTCAAGAGTTTTAAATGTAAAAAAAGGTAGTTTACTTACCCCTATTTATACTAAGGTAGCGAAACAAGATCTTGATCTTGTTCAGCTTCTAATTCTAAGCGTGCTTCCTCTTGTTCAGCTTCTAGTTCTAAGCGTGCTTCCTCTTCTAGGGCTTGAATTTTTAAAAGAATCTCTTCTTCTTGAATCTCGAATTCCTCCTCACCAATTTCGCCAATATCAAAGGAAAGTTGCAAGCTTAATAATTGTTTATGCAAATTTTCCTGAGCATCAAACTCAGTATTAGTCCGCTCTTGGATTTTTTCCGCAATCCAGACAACTCCACTTAGTGGACCCATGATTGGTAGTAGTAACAGTTTCGTCAACATGGTCATAACTCCTATGAATCAAGCAGAGCAAATGTATAGGGAGCAGTAAAATTGTTGTAGCGAATACGTAAGCGATCACCAAATTTCTGATCAATCATTTCGACACGTTCACCAAATTCAGATTCACTTTCCCAAGGAATCAAAAAGGCTGCATTGTAAATCATTTCCTCTGTCATAGTATCATTGACTACAATTTCTTGAGCCAAAGGGTCTAGTTCACTAGAGAAAGCTTGAATTACAGCTTGTTTGCGGGCTAATAAATTACTTTCAATTAATTGTCCAATTTGAATCACTTCCTCCATACTCAACTTTTTACCTTCCATGTTGTCGCGCTGCTGCTTCAACTCCTGATGAGACTCCATCATGTTTTGTAATTCCGCTTTAGCATCCCAAAAAACTTTAATGCTAACCTCTCTTTTCCCTGCCAATTTTTGAAACAATTGATTTAACTGATCCTTATGGGGATTAATCAGTTGACTCATGATGGTTTCCCAATCTTTAACCACTAATCCAAACCGCAGGGGGAGAAGAACACGATAACCCTCGTGCATTGTTTGTTCTAAAACTCTTTCATGAGCTAACAAATTACGACGAGAGGCCAAATACTTTTCTTGAAGAGCCTCTGAATATAAAAAACAAAACCCATCAACTACTTCACTATGAACAGGTTGTTTGTCCAATCCTTCAAGAACAAGAGTTTCAGGAATCTTGTCTGGGAAAATACCGTACAAATAAAGACCAGTAATCATAAGCTGTAAAAAGATCAAATCTAAATTTATGATTGATAAATTAGTATTAAATTGGTTTTGAAGTCAAAACCAACCGTAATTTAGCGTGAATAAGATCGATTTGAGCGATACCCAAATCTATCTCACCATCTACAACAATTCCCGTGTTTAAAAGTCGATCTAATAGCTCTAGTACCGAAGGACGACTACTGGGTTGACCTGGATAATAAGAACCGGAAGATGGCAAAAGGGTCCCAACATCTCCCAAATTTATATTTAAATCTGCGGGGTCAACGTCAAACGTCTTACATAAATGTAAAATTTGTTCTTCTAATTTTTGCAGACTATCTGCAGCCCGCTCTAAGTCAGGTTCACTCAGTAAATCCTCTTCCATGCGCCGAATTACTTGAGCTTCCATCAACTGGCGCACCAATTCCAATACAGTCAAAAGTAAAGGAGCTAAACCCGCCTCATTCTTGGCTTTAGCAGGAATAGTTAGTGAATTATTTAAGTTTTCAGCAGGAGTGCAAACCATGTTCATGATGCAACCTCAAGTTTTAAATGTCTCTGATCCAATTTGACTATTAAATTTTCCAGACTTTCAGTTTCTATTGAATGTAGATCATAGTTTAGATTAGACATCAATTGCTCGATCTACGGGTGATGAACCTTCTTCAATGGTTTCAGACTGAAAATCAAGAACTTCCATTGTTGTATTCAGATATGGTGAAGTTTCTCCACCGTTTTGAGACCGAAAATCCAGAACTTCAATCGGTGTATCTGGTGATGGAATTTCTTCAGCCGTTTGACGCAAATCATCCCCAATATCTGCTGATAAGGGGATATTCTCCTCCACACTAGAAGAAGTCAGTAAATTTAGCTTTGCCTCTAGGCTCTCTAGACGATGCTGAAGCTGTTGATTTTCTTCAACCAACCGTTGAGCCTTAGTGCTCAGATAGGGATCGCTTTCCCACCAATTGATGCCCATTTCCTTGGCTTTGTCCACGGAGGAAATCAACAAGCGAATCCGAATATGTATAAGTTCTGTGGAAGCTATAGATATAGAAATATCACCAGCAATCACAATGCCCTTATCTAAAACCCTTTCGAGAATGTCCGCTAAAGTCGAACCTTGGGTAGATGTGTTAATAGCTCGACTTGAATTAGTGTTAGGACGTGTTGGCAGCATTGGGGTAGAAGTCACAAGCAATTCAACTCTTGAATGTTATAGGGATCATACCTGATTTTACAAACCAAAGATCACTGCTCTAAAGAAAATAAACCACTGGTTATTATTGGGTGATACCCATCAATACTTGTGTCAATTTCCCAAACACAGTTCTGAAACCCAATCAAATCATTACGACATCATAGGGTTTCAGGGTCTTGGCGAAGGTATTGACCCATCTGCTCAATATTATATCAAATTATTGAGTAGAAAAACTGGCAAATTAAAGTCTTCATTCCCCAGCGACTAACATTTTTGATTGAGCAATGATCAACTTTGCTAGTTGCTCTAGTGGTCACTTACCCAGATTGATCTCATCACCCCCCCCCGTCGGGTAAGTGAGAGACTTATACTTTATAACCTAATTCGCTTCATCAGCCGATTGTTGGGATGTAAATTGGGAATTGTCAGTCAAAAAAACATTGTCTCCCGTGACTCTATTATTTAATATCTCAAGTTCTTCAGCTGAGAATTTATCCAGTAACTCCAAGAAAATGTTCGTTGATTCGCTTATAGATAGATGAGAGCGGTTGAACAGAATATCTATAGCAATATCTGGAAAATCTAAACTTTCTGTTGTCACCGGAATATTATTATCCGCACAGACCTTAGCAATCATTAGACAAGACCGTAAGCCAGAAGTTTTCTCTGCTCCAGTCGCCAGACGAAATGATTTAACTAACCGTACTATGAAGTTAGCCGATTCTCGGTCTATATTTGTTTTCTGAATTAATATCTCTGTTTGAGTGATCTCATCTGGTTCTGGCATACTAATAGTCACCAATCTATCCATCAAAGCATCTTGGGTTGAGTGAACTCCCGCATACTCTTCTGGATTTGATGTAAAAATCACCCGAAATTGAGGATTAACACTTAAGTATTCTGGCTGATTGCTGCTAGGAGGAAGACTGAGAATTTTTTCTTCTAATGCTGACAGCAAGACGTTATTAACTTCAGGACGTGAACGGTTAAATTCATCATAAACTAAGGTGAAACCTTCACGACAAGCTAAGGTTAATCGGGAATCAACCCAATTCTGCTTAAACTCATCCTCAAGTTTAACAACACTATGGATATAGTTGTCTAGTACCTTCTTGTGGGTGTAACCAGATTCACTACCAATCAAATCTGAACTCTTAAATTGGTCGTCTCCAAACAGCATCATAACTGGTCTGTCCAGGCAATTAGCCAAGTGCATGGCTAAGGTTGTTTTCCCTGTGCCGGCAGGTCCGCGTAAGTGAACAGGAAACCCTGAGTTGAGATAACGTAGTGCCCGAATTGCCACTCGTTCAACAGCCGGTGTGACTACAAATTGACCCGGACGGAGACGAAGCACGGCTCTTTTGTGATTAACCTTGGTAGCAGTCATAAGTTGAAGATAGTAAAAAAAAGTTTATGTTTGTGCCGATACTGCTAAACTTGCATTTGTAAACAAAGCACAAAGTCTAGTTTAACAAGAGTATTAGCATTAATGCTAGGCTGATTTTCTATGTTAATAAATACAGAGTATAAATATAGACAACGAAAACTTCACGCCAAGACTGATTGTTGTTGAATTTTATTAACTACCCCCTTGTCTTACCAGTCGTATAACTGGAATATCAGGGGGCTTTGCTACGTTTCCCCGTTGTCTAACTGGAATACAGGAACTAAGAGCATTTATTAACCAAAGATACTCACAAACAAATCCTGACGGAATTTAAGGAGAGACTCTTTCTGTTCCAGAGCTTGAGCAACTCTTGCTTTGTTTGTTTCTGACAAGAACTGCTCAGTTTTTTCTTGAAGATCCTTATAGAAGGCTAACAGTTCTTGAGCTTGTTTTTCAGCTTGAGCCATTCTTGCTTGGGCTGTTTCTGATAAAAACTCTTGGCTTGTTTCTTGAAGATTCTTGTGGAATGCTAACAGTTCTTGAGCTTGTTTTTCAGCTTGAGCAATTCTTGCTTGGGCTGTTTCTGATAAAAACTGTTGACTTGTTTCCCGAAGATCCTTATAGAATGCTAACAATTCTTGAGCTTGTTTTTCAGCTTGAGCAATTCTTGCTTGGGTTGTCTCTGATAAAAACTCTTTGCTTGTTTCTTGAAGATTTTTGTGGAACGTTTGCAGTTCTTGAGCTTGTTTTTCAGCTTGAGCAATTCTTGCTTGGGTTGTCTCTGATAAAGACTCTTTGCTTGTTTCTTGAAGATTTTTGTGGAACGTTTGCAGTTCTTGAGCTTGTTTTTCAGCTTGCTCTTGTCTTTTCGCTGTTGTGACGGACAAGAATTCTTGAGTACCAAGAGATAGTTCAGCCACTTTCTCAGCTATTGACTGATGCTCTTGCCGGATTTTTGCCATTAAAGAAATCATGAAGTTCTCCAAAAAAAATAGTAAATTAGCCCAGACCTACTAGAAATCGCTTCTCTAGGTACTACATTTGAAGGATTCGTACTTTTTTGTAATATACTTTGAGAAACGTTGATTTAAAAAAAGTAGAACTAAATATCAGGATTAATAAATCAATCCTGATATTCTGGAACTTGCTAATTAAGCAGGTACTGCTGCTGATTGGGTTAAACCAACTGCTTCAGCATACTTCAAGTAGGTTTCTACAGAAGCGATAACGATACGAGCTTCGATAGCTAGTAATTCAATACCAACTAAGGAAACACGAACCCAAGCGTCAATAACGATACCTTTGTCAAGGATTCTATCAATAACTTCTGCCAAGCTGGAGGAAGAATTGGTTTTTTCAACTGCCATTTTCTTAAGTCCTTTTTATTTATTGTCGGAAATTGGAGAAATGATGAGAATAACTAACTATAAATAGAGTAGTGGTTATTCTCTAACTTATTAAATTGCTAATTAAGCAGGTACTGCTGCTGATTGGGTTAAACCAACTGCTTCAGCATACTTCAAGTAGGTTTCTACGGAAGCGATAACGATACGAGCTTCGATAGCTAGTAATTCAATACCAACTAAGGAAACACGAACCCAAGCGTCAATAACGATACCTTTGTCAAGGATTCTATCAATAACTTCTGCCAAGCTGGAGGAAGAATTGGTTTTTTCAACTGCCATTTTCTTAAGTCCTTTTTATTT
>Ga0208052_100052_pt1 | contig 34469 bp, 23 predicted proteins | sample LakMenEpi18Jul08_FD_150710 | JGI IMG/M metagenome (GOLD analysis project Ga0208052, IMG submission 150710) | Freshwater microbial communities from Lake Mendota, WI - 18JUL2008 deep hole epilimnion (SPAdes) | ecosystem: Environmental > Aquatic > Freshwater > Lake > Epilimnion/Euphotic zone ... | reverse complement strand
AATGCACTCCTAAATCATTTATGAAAATGTGGATTTGTATAGGGTAGGGAATGCTGACTGACAATGCTTATCCTCAGCTATTCGGTATTGTTTCCACAAAAATCAGATCTGAATCTCTTTAAATCAACAAAATGAAAATATTGACACTAGTTCAACCCATATCAAAGTCGGTTGTGTCAGAATTTTTAAGATTCAAAGAAATTGTTACGTCATAAATATAAAATAATTTATATTACACTCATATTGCCACGGTATAATAAAATTATTATTTAATTATTTTATACTTTAATTTGCGTTAATTACGCATAAATGACATGAAAGACTTAATTTACGCTAGGTATAATTGACCAGTTGCTCTGACTTAAAAGGTAAATCTTAATATTTTGCAACCTATTAACAAATAAAAGGCTAAAATCAATCTTTTTGATCATGTATAATCCATATCAAATAAGTTTATGTATTTTGTGACTTGGTTCTTTAAATACACATCTGTTTAAGAAAGAATATTTTAGTTAGATTAGAGTTTATTTTATTGATCAGGACTAAGGAAACTACTCTAAAAACCTCCACCTGAAAAGGCGAAATATCTGGTTTATATTAACACAAAACAATACATATTCAAAAAGTTATGAATAAACTTAAAGTGTCTATAAAATTTGTTTATTTATGTACATTTTTAAATACATAAATGGTAACTTTAAGCAATAAATTAGAGCATTTTTTCATATTAATTTTTATAGAATTAAGTCAGAAAAGAAACTGTTACATGATAACAATATAATCAACGTCTTTAGCTGCATACTAAAAAGACATTGAGCAATATATTTCCCTGTTCCCTAAAACTAAAAAACTTTGGATCTCATAAACATGGGAACTGGTATATATTACCAGATTAGGATTTTAGATTTGGTATCAAACTTATGTTTTGGAGAGGTCATGATATTTAACAATTTTCAGCAGAAATTGCACGAAGAAGCGGGGCATTGGCGAGATGAAGGAATTATTAGTTCTTCTCAATATGACCAAATAGTTAAGCGACATAAACTGAAAACTAGTGAAGAATTTACTCGTGATGCTTTTAGTGTAATTGCCATTGTTATTGGGAGTTTATTATTAGGATTAGGTTTAATGACTCTTGTGGGCGCAAATTGGCAGAGTTGGTCACGAGAAGTTAAGTTTATCTTGTTAATGAGTTTATTTCTATCCACAGCCATTACTGGGTTTTTGACTTGGAAAGAACCTAAACTTGCTACAAATCAAGATAAAAAGATCCAGGAAGGTAAACGGGTAATTGGAGAAGGATTGTTAATTCTTAGTGCTTTCATTTTAGGGGTAAACCTGATGTTAATGGGGCAAATATTTAATATTAGCGGTTCTACTTCTGAGTTATTTTTAGCTTGGGGGTTTGGGGTGTTAGTTATGGCTTATAGTCTTTCTCTCAATTCTTTGGGAATTATGGCTATTGTTCTAATTCAGATTGGTTATTGGATAGGAATTGGTAGTTTGGTGTCTGATCCTGGGGAGGTGAATTGGGCGCGTTTAGCTATTCGTCATATGCCCTTATTATCCTGGTTATTATTTGTCCCTCTAGCTTATATTTGCAGATCTAGGTGGATTTTTGGTTTGGGAGTTATGGCATTTATTATATCCTTACAATATAACATTAGACCTTTGCCACTGTTGACATTTTCTGATGTAGTTTCTTGGATAGCTTCCTTTGCTTTAGCTTTACCGTCTGCTTTACTTTGGAGTTATGATGATTTACTTTTTCCCACAGTTAATTATCGGTTATTTCAACCTCTGTCCCGCAATTTAGGCTTGATTTGTTTTGGTGTAATTTTTTATCTTTTATCTTTCCGTTGGCAATGGGAATCTGTAAATTATAGTGGATATCTATCATTACTAAATCCCTATTCTGAGTCTAATAATTTATCGAATGTATTGCCGTCTTTACAAATTATTGATGTAGGGATTCTTAGCGGTTTAGCTGTGTTACAATGGTTATTTTTGATTCGTCAGAATAACAGTCCCATTCGACGAGAAGTATTTTTCAAAATTGGTATTATTACTACTTTTTTGGGATTTATTCTCGTTACGCCTTTTTGGCATCAAGCTATCAGCCAAATTACTGAACTGGGCGTTTTTATTTTCAATATTTTATTGGCAATATTAGCTTGGGGATTAATTCAAGAAGGTTTAAAGTTACGGAAAAGAACCTCCTTTTGGTATGGTATATTATTATTTACTTTGCAAATTATCAGCCGGGTTTTAGAATATAATACTGAAGTTCTTTTCCGGGCTTTAGTATTTGGTATTTGCGGTTATTCTCTCATTACGGCCGGACTTTGGTTTGAACGTCGTTTTTCTAGTTCTAAAACTAGTAATAGCGGTGGTAGTGAGAATAGTGGAGATGATTCTAGGGGTAAAAAGTAATCAGAAATTCTCAACTAGAATTAAGACATATCCATAAATCTCTGCGTATAAATTCCTATCCAAAAATTAGCAGCAACGGGAAAAGTATTTTTTCCTATTATCTATTACTAATTACTAAATTAACCTCATGAAAAATGACTTCCCTGAACGCAAAAAAGCCTTAACTCCAGAAATGGAATTTTCGGAAAAGTTAACTTTTCGAGATTATCTAATTGCTACAGAACAAAAGGCTAATAAACCTTTACCGATTTGGCGATTAATTGCCCCTTTATTCTTTCAATTAGGTTTAATTTTGGCTGTACCTTCTCAAGCAATGTTTATAGACATGACTGGGAAAACAGTAATTTTGCAAACCGTATCTGTAAATTCTAATGATGTTATTCGGGGTTCTTCATTGAATTTAGATTATAATATTTCCCGTCCTGATACTTTAAGGAGGTTACCGGGTTGGAATGATTGGTTACGAAGAAATTCCCGTAAAGATAAGCAAATTTCCCAAGGAAGTATCTTGTATCTAATTTTGCAAGAACAACAATCTTTTAATAGCGAAGCGCGACCTAGAAATCGAAATCAATTCCAGTCTTGGAAACCTGTCCGGGTAAGTAGTAATCGTCCTGGTTCTTTATCTAATAATCAGGCAGTTTTAAAGGGTAATTATGAAGACGGGTTAATTAATTATGGGTTGGAAAACTATTTCATTTCTCAAGAACAAAGACAGCAAATTAATGAGGATATTTCACAACTTCAAGAAAACGGAAATGGTAGAGAACAACCCATATTAGTTAAAATCAAAGTAGATTCTCAAGGTAATGCTGTGCTAACGGGTTTATCTATCAAAAATGCTTCTGGTAGAGGTAACTATCGCAATTATCGGTTTCAGTAAGTAAATATATCGTTTTCCAGTCTCATGAAGTACACACCAATTTATTCCCTGTTCCCTGTTTTCTAAAACTAAAAAACTTTGTACCTCACAAGTATGGGAACTGCTATAAATAATCAGTAGTATTCTAGATTAGAAGCCATTAGTCTTGAGTTAATTTAGCCTAACTTTTGGTTTTTGGCTTCTTTATCTTCTTAGGAATAAATTGCCCTTTCGGTTTTTCTGTCTACTTACTTATTCAATTTTAAAGTTAATAGGTAAGCGAGTATAAATCCCCTGAGGATCATTCATTGTTTGTAAAGTATTGATTTCCTGCTGGAATTTTGCCAACTCCTTTATTAAGAGATTGTGGTTTTTTATTTCAGCTTTTTCTATTCCTAATTTAGCTTTTACTTCATCTAATTTTTTACCCAATAACCTTTCCATATAAGTACCAACTTGGGGATATTCTTCTAATTCCCAATTAGTACCTAATTTTGCTTGTTTAGCTGCATATTCAATGGCTACATTTAAACCACCAATTTCATCAACTAAACCGATTTGTTTGGCTGCTATTCCTGACCAAACTCGTCCTTGAGCAATTTCTGCTACTTTTGCAGTTGGTAATTTTCTTCCTTGAGAAACTTTCTCTAAAAATAGATTATAAATGCGGTCAACACTGCGTTGGTAAACTGCTAATTCTTGGGGTGATTTGGGACGAGAAATGGTTTGTTGATCTGCATATTGGGACGTTTTTACTGTATCCCATGTTATGCCATTATTATTGCCTAACTTTTGACCATTAAATAATACACCAAAGACACCAATAGAACCTGTAATTGTATTAGATTGAGCAAAAATGCGATGGGAGTCACTAGCAATCCAATAACCACCGGAAGCAGCCATATCACCCATAGAAACGATTACCGGTTTAACTTGATGAGTTAATTTAATTTCTCTTTGCATGACTTCGGCTGCAGTAGCACTACCACCAGGGCTATTAATTCGTAAAACTACGGCTTTAATTTGATCATTTTGCCTAATTTTTGAGAACATTTTGGCAAATTCATCGCTACCAATTGTTCCTTGATCACCGCTACCATTGACTATTTCTCCTTCTGCATAAACAATAGCAATTTTATTGTCTGATTTTGAAGATTTCCCAGGAACTTCTGCATAATCACCCAAACTGATTTTTGTGAATGTTTTATCTTTTTCATTCTTACCAGTTAATTTTTTTAAGTCGGTAAATACTTGATCTTCGTAAGCAATCATATCTACTAAACCATTAGATTTAGCTACCGTAGCTTCTAAAATTCCTTGACTATTAGCGATCGCTTGTAATTTTTGTGGTAGAATATTTCGGCTTGTACCCACAGATTTTTGCCATTCCCCCCAGACATCATCTAATAATTTTTGGGTTTGTTCTCGGTTCTCTGGGCTAAGTTTATCAAGAATTAATGGTTCTACTGCTCCCTTAAATTTACCCACCCGCACAATCTGCACACCAATACCGTATTTTTTAAATGCTCCTGCTAAAAACATTGGTTGTGAACTTAAACCGTTTATTTCCATTGTCCCCATAGGATTAACCACGATTTGATTAGCTACGGAACTTAAATAATATTCTCTTTTACTCCAATCTGAACTATAAGCAATAATTTTCTTACCAGTTTTGCGAAATTTTTCTAATGCTTGGCGAATTTCTTTCAAGGAAGCATAACCAACGGTACTATTAGTATTATTTCCATCTATATAAATACCAACAATTTTTGGATCATGTTCCGCTTTATCTAAGGTTTCCACAACTTTACGAAGTGTGATACTATTTTCCTCAACGCCAGTAAAAGTTTTTTCTACCAATTGACTGGATTCAGGTTCATTATCAGTGATTTTCATAGACAAGTCAAAAACTAACACCGACTTATCTTTAACTGTTGGAGAGGAATTTTGGGAACTAGCAATTGCAATCAACAGCAATAAGAATCCCAGTGTACTAACTCCAGAAAAAATTGTTAGTCCCAGTAAACTACCAAGTAAACTTGCCAAGGTTTGTTTAAGAAAATTAGTCATTTTTTATTAGCTATTAGTTATTGGTAATTAGTCATTATAAAACCAATGACTAACACATATTCTACTTCTATTCTACGCGCTGTAAACTCTTAGATTGCTTTAATTCGTACAAATTGCTGTTAGCAGTGCAAAATAAGACAGTAGTGATTTCAGCAATTAACACCTCTGTTAATTCTACCACAGCCGCTTCTGATACTGCTGCCGCCTTCAAGTAAGGCATTGCTAAACCAGCGATATCAGCCCCCAGTGCAATAGCTTTCGCTACATCTAAACCATGACGTAAACCTCCGGAGGCAATTAAAGGAATATGGGGATGATAATTGCGAATACTGGTAATACAATCTGCTGTAGGTATACCCCAATCTGCGAATGTCTGCCCCAAACGGCGCTGTAATGAGGTTTCTGCTCGTTCGCTTTCCACTAAAGCCCAAGACGTTCCCCCAGCACCAGCCACATCAATGGCTTGAACTCCAGCAGCTATGAGTTTTTCTGCTATAATTGCCGAAATCCCATTACCTACTTCTTTGACAATGATAGGGACTGGTAACTTACTGCATAAATCAGATATTTTGTCAAGTAGTCCACTAAAATTAGTATCACCTCTAGGTTGAATAAATTCTTGTAAAGGGTTAATATGTAAAATCAGGGCATCAGCAGCGATTAGATCAATAATTCGCAAACATTCATCAATGCCATATTTATAATTAAGCTGGACTGCACCTAAATTAGCAAACAGGAGAATATCAGGTGCATACTTGCGAACCGCAAAAGTATCAGCAACTTGAGGTTTTTCAACCGCTACCCTAACAGATCCTACTCCCATGGCTAATTTGTATTCTTGGGCAACTTCAGCCAGACGACGGTTAATTATTCCCGCTTGTTCTGTGCCTCCAGTCATAGAGGAAATTAACAAAGGTGCATTGAGATATTTTCCTAGAAAGGTCGTACTCACATCAATATCTTGACCATTAAGTTCTGGTAAACAAGTATGAGTAAAGCGATATTTTTCTAACCCTGTGGTAATTGCTGGTGATTGGACATTATTTTCTAAACAGATACGGATATGATCTGCTTTACGATTTTGGGTTTGGGCCGGGGTGTTAATGGCAAGGTTCACAGCTAAATATGTAATTATGTGAATATTTATATTTTGCACTAGGACTTGGTAAATATAAATCTTGACTAAATAAACAAAGCCCTATTCACGGAATACGGAATAAAGATGTATTATTGTTGCCTATACTTTTTATATCCAAGCTGATCTAATTTTGCTTGCTTGTCCATGACCATATTATAAAGACCTTGGCGATAGGTTTGAACTTTTTCTAGTAATTCTGGTTGGTGAGTAGCGAGAATTTGTATAGCCAAAAGTCCAGCGTTTTGAGAATTACCAATAGCAACAGTAGCGACAGGTATTCCTGCTGGCATTTGTAATATAGAATATAAAGAATCTACTCCTTGTAAATTCCGAGTAGCGACGGGAACACCAATAACAGGTAAAGGAGTTAAAGATGCTACCATACCGGGGAGATGAGCCGCACCTCCAGCACCAGCGATAATTACCTTAATCCCTCGTTGATGTGCAGTTTTAGCATATTCAATCATCCGTTCTGGGGTACGATGGGCAGAGACAATGGCTACTTCAACCATAATACCAAATTCTTCGCAAATGGCGATCGCCTCCTTCATGGTAGGTAAATCAGAATCGCTACCCATGATAATACCAACTTCGAGACTCATATAATTAGGGAATAGGGAACAACTGAAAACTAACAAAATTAATACCCATGCTGGCAAATGTAGATATTATCAATGCAAAAATACCCGGTTATCCAGATCTACAAAGAATCTTGGTTAACCACAAAGGCATAATTGAGAAAATTATGCCCATGAATACAGCATGGGAACAAGTTACACCGCACAACTTACAAATTGTAGATGTAGCTAGGGACTGGATTTCTTTAGGTGGTGTGGATTTACAAATTAATGGTGGACTGGGTTTAGCCTTTCCTGAACTAACATCAGAAAATGCTGATATGCTGGCAAAAATTTCCTCATTTCTATGGAAAACAGGAGTTGATGGTTATTTACCAACTCTAGTTACAACCTCTATCGAGAATATTCAGCGATCGCTGGCCATCATTGCTAATTATACCTCCAGTTCACAAACTTCGGCAAAAATTCTGGGAGTGCATTTAGAGGGACCTTTTTTAAATTACTATAAACGCGGTGCACATCCAGCCGAGTATCTTCTACCTCTCACCATTAATCAAGTTAAACGAGTATTGGGTGATTATGCCCCTATAGTCAAACTCATCACCATTGCACCAGAATTAGATATTACAGGTGAAGTTATCCCCTATTTACGTTCGCTAGGAATTACTGTGAGTTTAGGACATTCACAAGCGACAGCCATAGAAGCTCAACAAGCCTTTGCTCAAGGTGCTACAATGATAACTCATGCTTTTAATGCCATGCCACCCCTACACCACCGTGAACCAGGGTTATTAGGCGCGGCCATGAATGATCCTGATGTGTTTTGTGGTTTTATAGCTGATGGCCAGCACGTTGATCCAATGATCTTAAAAATTCTTTTGCGTGCCAGTGCTGGATTATTTATTGTTAGTGATGCTCTTGCACCATTGGGATTACCTGATGGTATTTATCCATGGGATACCCGACAAATTGAAATTATCAAAGGTACAGCCAGATTACAAGATGGTACTTTAACAGGAACAACTTTACCCTTATTAGTTGGGGTTCAAAATTTGATAAAATGGGGAATTTGTGAGGAGGAAACTGCCATTAACCTCGCTACAAATGCACCCAGACAAGCCATTAATTTATCAACTTTTGCTATCAATCAACCAGCGAATTTATTGCGCTGGAAATGGAATGAAGTTGCTAAAGAAATGGTTTGGAATCGGTTAACTGTCTGAACTATATTCTATGGAATTTGAGGATTTTTAAGAGATTGGGGACTTGATTAATAATATTTCTATGAATAGAAAGAAAGTTTTATCAAAGTCCACATTCATAGACTACAAAAAGCAAGATTTTTGAACCCGCAAAGGCGGGTTTTATCTATGTAGATGCGAATTAGATTCGCCATTTTTTCAAAAGATTCTTTTATCTTAGATTAAAATTAATTATATTATCTAATTTGGAGTTTTCTGGCTGTGCTAAGTTCACCTTTACCCACAATCAACGCCCTCAAACAACCCACCAGTGATATTTGGGTAGAGCAAGCGATCGCCAACCTTGATATTATCTTACTAGATCACTCCCACTGTGAACGCAAAGCCGCAGGAGTAGCCCTAAATATGATGTTTCGCTATCCATCTCATGCTAAAATGGTCAGGGAGTTAACAGCGATTGCTCGTGAAGAACTAGAACACTTTGAACTCGTCAATCAATGGCTAGAACGTCGTAATATCAAACTTGCACCCCTATCCGCACCCCCCTACGGAGCAGGGTTAAAATCCCAGGTAAGGGGACAAGAACCCCAGCGATTTTTAGATTCCTTACTTGTTACCGGTTTAATAGAAGCCCGTAGTCATGAACGCTTAGGACTTCTAGCTGCTAACTGTCCAGAACCAGAATTAGCTCAATTTTACCGCAGTTTAATGGCATCAGAAGCCCGACATTTTGGCACATATTGGGTTTTAGCTGATACTTATTTTGACAGACAAACCGTCATGGATAGACTAGATGAATTAGCAGAAGTAGAAAGTCAGTTATTATCAACCTTACACCCAGAACCGAGAATACATAGTTAGTCAGTTTCTCACAGATTCGCGGTAGACAAAACATAACTCATTTTAACTGTAAAATAGAAAAAACCCCGGAGGTAAAATTACGGTTTACGCACGTCCCCTAGCCAAATTAATCGAACAATTGCAACGGCTCCCTGGAGTTGGTCCCAAAAGTGCCCAACGTTTAGCTTTGCACATCTTAAAAAGACCAGAAGCAGAGGTAGAAGCCTTAGCCCAAGCACTGGTTGACGCAAAAAAACAGGTAGGTTTATGTAAAGTTTGTTTTCACCTTTCATCAGATCCAGTCTGTGAAATTTGTCGTCACCCTCAACGAGATAATACAACTATTTGCGTAGTTGCAGATTCCCGTGATGTAATTGCCTTAGAAAAAACCCGTGAATTTAAAGGTAAATATCATGTTTTATGTGGTGTAATTTCCCCTATGGATGGTATAGGACCTGAACAGTTAACCATTCAAGCTTTAGTGAGACGGGTGAGCGAACAAAAACCCCAAGAGGTGATTTTAGCTATTAGTCCCAGTATCGAAGGGGAAACGACAACATTATATATAGGTCAATTACTAAAACCATTTACTAAAGTTACTCGTATTGCTTTTGGTTTACCCGTTGGTGGTGATTTAGAATATGCTGATGAATTAACTTTAGCAAGGGCATTAGAAGGACGGAGAGAGTTAGATTAAAAGTAGTAAATATCAAAATGTTTTTTAATTCCCTAGAAAATCAACTACAACACTGGCAAAATACAATTAACATTCAACCCAATAATGTTAATGCTTATGTTCATCGAGGTATGGTTTATTTTAAATTAGGAAAAATTGCCGAATCAATTCAAGATTTTGATCATGCAGAAAAGTTAGATATTCAAATTACTCCTTATCTTTGGCAACGGGGGTTAAGTTATTATTATGCAGAACGATTTACTGAAGGTGTAAAACAGTTTGAAACTGATTTAACTGTTAATGCTCAAGATGTAGAGGAAACAGTCTGGAGATATCTTTGTATAGCCAGATTATCAGGTGCTACAGAAGCTCGTAATTTTTTATTATCCGTGAAAAATGATCCGCGAAAAATCATGAAATCTATCTATGATTTATTCGCAGGTAATTGTACAATAGATGATGTTTTAAATGTGGGAAAATTGGCAGGATTAAAAGGTAAGTTTTACAGTCATCTTTATTTGGGTTTATATTATGAAGCTGAGAATAAATTAGAGTTAGCGCAGAAATATATAGTTAAAGCTGCGGATGAGTATAAAATTGATGATTATATGTGGTATTTAGCCGTAGTGCATAAGCAGTTACGGAAATGGGAGTAATATATGAAATACAGTAGGGCTGATTCCTAGTAAAGAAAGCTGCTAAACAAGCTGAATCTGCTCTCAAAGTGTTAATCAACTCGTTGTTTGGCTTTTATGGGACTTCTGGTGTTGGTTTTAACGATACGATATGGAAGCTGCTGCACTGGTTACAGCTTATGGTAGACGGATTCTGCGATTCATGATTGAATTGAAAAAGCGGGAGGTATCCAGGTTGAAAGTGATACTGATGGTGTGTTCTTCTCCGACTCTGAACCTCTGCTGATATTTGAGAGGCTGCAAAATGCTTTACCTACGGGTATCAAAATTGAGTTGGAAATTCTTGCTCAAGCGATGTTTGTTCCCTCTAGAGGAGCTAAGAATTATATTATCTGGCATGAAGATGGTAAAATTACTACTAAGGGTTCATGGCGGAAAAGAGACCGTTCTCGTCTAGAAAAGGAGTTTCCTTTGAACTACCTGACACAATATCTTCTGTCAAAGGTTAAGAGGATGTTTGAAAAGTGGTATTCCGTAATTTTCATCACATTGCTACCCCCCTTAGTCCCCCCTTGTAAAGGGGGGAAACAATAAAAATCCAGTTCCCTCCCCTTGTAAAGGGGAGGGTTAGGGTGGGGTAAAAAATATTTGATACATCAACCATAACTTTTCAAACACCCTCTAAGGCAGAACAATATTACCAGGAATTAACTAAGGTTATTCGTTCTGGTGATTTTCCTGTTGAACAGTTACAGGTTACTCGGAAAATTAAGAAGGGTGAAAAGGCTCTTTTGGTTCTGGGTAATACTGGGGATGTTGTGACGTTTTATCAAGGAATTACGGGGTTGACTAATTCTGAAGTCTATTCCAGTGGGTATTATTTGGAGTTGATAGCTAAAAAACGAGATGAGTTACTTTCGGTTGTTGAGCCTCAAGGTGATGGTAGTTTGGGAAAGCAGTTGAGTCTATTTTGAGTAATGATTTATACATAAATTTTGCAGGTTTTTGTAAGTATCTTGGTTTCATCCCTAAATTTGAATATGTTATATCCGCCTTACATGATACCATAGCATTGTGACTAGGAGACGAATTATCAAGTCGGATAGGGTACAAAAATATGCCAAATAACTACACACCCCAAACTTGGGGTTATTTACTAACAGGAACAGTAAGTGAAAGACTAATTCGTACATTAGAAGGACAAGAAGCGTTAAGTAATTATAGTGAAAATTGGCAAATACATGAACGTGCGAGAGATTTAATTTTTACTCTTTTAGGAGTAGAATCTTGCCTTTTTTATGTCCGTCGTTTTAATATTGATCAACATGATAATAGGCTAGAAATTTGGACTTTAACACTAGCGACTGATCAAAATCATTTTGATTTTACATCAAGATTAAATCAATTTCCTCAATTCTTACAATCAGATACACCCAAGACGTTACAATTACGATCAACTGCTTATCGAAATAATAGCGGTTGTTTAGGTATATATGAAATTCTTTTATTAGATAGTGAACTAGGAAAAGAAGATGCCTTTTCTCGTCCTTTTAATATTCACTTAGTTCCAGATATAAATCAAGAAATTGGTATTCCTAGAGAAGCATTTGAAATAATAACTAGTCAACCATTGCGATTGCGTAGAGAGTTTGTGCCAACAGAAACTCAAAGAAAACGATGGGGAGAGTTCTTGAATGTTGAAAAAAGACTGGCGGAAAGCAAACAGTTTTGTGTAAGATTTTCAAGTCATAACTTGCTTAATATTGGTGATGATAATCGCATAACTTTCAAAATAGATGAAAATTTTGCCTTTGGTATTAATTCAAATCGTCTTAGTAATAGTTTAACATCTGAAGAATTATGGGAACGCATTCAACAAGCTAAATATCAAAATATCGAACTGATAATAAATACCAATCAATTGCATGGAAACAATAGTAGAATAAAATTAGGAATAATAGAAAGAATTAGACTAGAGCAAAAAGATATTCGTGTAGAAATTCAACCCGATCTACTGAGAAGACTTCAAGAGGAAGTTACAACAATTGAAGAAGACGAATTAACTTTACCACCAAAGGCATATTTATTATATAAAAATGTTGGTAGTCTTGCTCAAATAGAATGGAAAAGAACAGCATTAGTAGAACTAGAAAGGGGTCAAACTCATAATATTAACTTAGGTAAATTCTTCTTTGATGCTACTCAAGCAAGACCAATAGAACAAGAAATAGTATTAAATTATGATGATTTATTATCAAAAAATGCAAATGACGGTCAAAAAGCAGCAGTAGAAGCAGTTTTAGCTACAAAAGATTTAGTTCTCCTCCAAGGTCCTCCAGGTACAGGAAAAACAACAGTTATTACAGAATTATGCTATCAAATAGCTTCAAAAGGAGGTAAAGTTTTAATAGTATCTCAAGCCAACTTAGCTGTAGATAATGCTTTAGAAAGATTACCCCATCATCCTTTATTACGTCCTTTGCGGATAGGAAATTCTGCAAATGGTAATGAAGAACAACCTTTTTCAGAACAGAATGTAGTTCATAGATGGCGAGAAAATACAGCTAGAGATTGTGAAGATAAACTACTACCAAAAATCAAAATTTTTGAAGGTCTTAGTCCATTATTAAACCATCAATACCGATTTTATGCTTACATTGAAATTGAAACAACCTATCCTGATAAAAAAGAACAATTAAATCAATATCTGGAAAATTTGGAGTTACTTTATCAAAGTAAACAAGCTAGTTATGAACAAATTGCAGCTAAACAGCAAGAAGTTGAACAGCTATTATCAGGATTAAATGATTTGGTTGAATCTAATGCTATTTTGCAAATTAATCAAGAACATAAACTTCAAAAATTTCGCAATGATTTAGATGATATTAATTTAGCAAAAGAACAATTAGATCAATGGTATGTTAATTCTAATTCTCAAATATATAGAATATTAAAACAATGTCTTCAACAACGTCAAGATTTAACTGAAGATTTAATTATATTACCTTCACATCTACTATCTATCTTAAATGAGCATCAATCAAATTGGACTGAATGTATTAGTGATAACAAACGAGAAATCAACACGGTAATTGATTCATTACGGACATCGGATCGAGTTTGTGAAGTTGCCAATCAAATCAATTGGTTAATATCCCAAAATCAAGGGATACTATCCCAAATATCTATTAATAACAATCATGTTAATAAATTAGTTGAACAACTGACAAATAGGATTAGTAATCAAGATAGTTTATCTGCTATTGATGGACTCTATAGATTAATGTCAAGAGATACTAGAATTATTAATTCTTTAGAAAATAGTCAAGAAAAATTAAAAGCTGCTTTACGCTTGGCGGCAATTCAATGTCAATCTGAATTAATTATACAACAAAGTCAACCTCCTTTACAGGAAACAATTTTACAAAATATTACTGTTAAAATTGTAGAGAATATTTCAAAAACAGTTAAAATATTGTTAAGGCGTTTGCAAGAAAAAACAGAAAAACAAATTAATGAAACTCTAAATAATCAAGACAATTTAGAAAGTACATTAAAACATTTTTACGTTATTCCTTCCACTCAAAAATATTTGGATTCTCACTTGTTGCAAATCAAGGATACTGCTAACGAACTAACTGAAGATATAGAAAATTTACGCCAACAAATTGATATAAAGAAACAAGAAAGCCAGGATTTAGAAATAACTTTAAATACGGTAAGAATTTGGTGGTGCAATATTTGGAATAACATTCCAGAAACTTTCAAATCAAATATAAATTCTACAGACTTATTTAATCTGGATTTTCTTAACACAATTCCTCACTACTTTGATGATTGGCAAGAAAAATTAACTGAAACAGAAACATGGCTAAACCGATATCAAACAAATATGGAAAATTGGATTCAACGTTTACGATATCCATCAGCAGAGGATCTAGCAAGTTTTCAGAAAAGCTATATAGATAATGTTAACATTGTTGGTATTACTTGTGTAAGAGCAGGTAATCCTACCCTGTTGCAAAAATTTAGCTCCTTTGATGTTGTGATTATTGATGAGGTAAGTAAATCTACACCACCAGAATTATTAATTCCAGCACTTAAAGGTAAGAAAGTGGTAATGATTGGAGATTATCGTCAGTTACCACCCATTCTTGATGAAGAAAGTTTAGATGAACTAGCTGAAGAAATACAAACTCCTATAGAACAGCTTGCATTTTTAGAGGAATCATGGTTTCATGTTCAATTTGAAGCGGCTAAAAATCAGGGAAGTAATATTACTAAAAAACTAACAACTCAATATCGAATGCACCCTCAAATTATGGAAGCGATTAACCAATTTTATGATGAGGGTGACGGTGGCTTAACTTGTGGACTTTCTGATCCTGATAGCGAACGCGCACATAATTTTAATACTCAAAGTATTAGAGAAAATAATCATATTATTTGGGTAAAAATGCCTCTAAAAAAGGAGTATATAGAGCAGCGACAGGGAACTTCTCGTTATAATCAAAAAGAAATTGACTGTATTAAAAAACTATGTAAACAAATGGACGATGATTGGGATGCAAAAGTAGCCGCAGGTGAACCTAAAAAAGAAATAGGAATTATTACTTTTTATGGCGCACAATTAGGAAAAATTAGGGAAATGCTGTCTCGAAATACTTTTCCTAACCTCAATATTATTACAGGAACAGTTGACAGATTTCAAGGTATGGAAAAGCCAGTAATTGTTGTTAGTATGGTGAGGAATAATTCTAATAATAATTTTGGCTTTGCTCAAACACCAGAACGGGTTAATGTGGCTTTTTCTCGTGCTAAAGAATTACTGGTAATTTTGGGATGTCACGATTTATTTACAAGGTTGCCTATCTACAAAGAAGTTTCTAATGTTGTAGAACGTTATCAAGGTTTTTTAGATGAAAATTTAAGGAGATAAAAACAATGACTATCAATCCTCAGTTAAATGATGAAGTAAAAAGTATAGCAGAACAATATTCTGGTGAAGTTTTAGCTGCTGATTATTTTCGTTATAATGTTCAGCAAACCAAGTTAGAGTTAACCATCAGTCAATCTCGTAAACCTGATATTTTTGAAGAGTTTGTACTTCAATCTGCTATTGATATGAGTAATCCCTCAACAGATGTTGAGGAAATAGCTGATATGCTCTGTATAGATCCCATGTTAATTAGTAAAACTACTAAAAAACTTGAAAATTATGGATCTTTAGCTGTTAATTCAGATTCCAAAATTCATGTTAATTATTCTGCACAAGAATTATTTACGAACTCTTGTCTTATCCTACAACCAGCTTGTACTAAAGATGCTTATTATATTGATGATCCTTTTGCAGGAAGTAAAATCAACAAGAAAGCTGTAGCTAATGTACCTCAAAGTTTATTCTCTTTAAACGATTATCAGGATAATTTATTAGAAATTAATGATAAGTATAAAGAAGTAGAATCTTTGGTGCTACCAGAAATTAAAGATATAATTGATTATTCTGATTTACAAATTACAGATACTCAAGAAGTAACTCGATTTCAAGTTATTGATTCTAGAATAGAAGGAAGCAAAAAAGTAAGCATTTTTGTTATTCAAACTAATAAAATACAATTCTTAATCGAGGAACAAGAGTTAAAATATTTATCTGATACTTTAACTCAACTCAGTGAGGAAGGAAAGTTAGATTGGCAAGACCTTTTTTCTCAACGACAAACAACAACTTTATATCCTTCAGCTTTAATTCGTTCTGATACTACTGAAGCTCAAGGAATTAAAAGTTTTGTAGAAGAAAGAGGTATTGAATATTTAGTTCATTTTACCTCTATTGAAAATTTGTCTGGTATTTGTCGAGAAAGGGCTATTCTTTCTTTGACCAAATTAAGAGAACTAAATTGCCCATACAACCAAATTGACAACGAAAGAATAGATAGACAACTACAATATATTTTTTGTAGTGTTACTTACTATAATTTTCTCTATCACTATTTAATAAGTTCTAAAAGTTCATGTTGGGTTTTACTTCATATTCGGACTGATTATATGTGGAAAAACAAGACCCAATTTTGCACAACTAATGCAGCTACAGATGGAGGCGCTCATTTAGGAAGAGGATTAGATAAGTTACAAAATTTGTTTGCACCCCAGGTTTTTGCTAGGAGAGGAATACAAACAAGATTTAACAAACCAGAAAACTTACCTACTAACATTCAAGCGGAAGTATTAGTATATGAAAGTATTTCTTTGGAAGATGTAATAAAAATCGTCGTTAAAAACCGTCGGGATGTAGAACAAGTTCGTGGTACGGGGTGGGAAGGTGAAATTGAAATTCGTCCTGACTTATTTCAACCTCGATTTGATTGGATTTAAAATCTTGCTGGAAAAAACACGACTCTCGACTGAATGCGATCTCAATTATCACCTGTTAAGATTTGCTATGAAATAAAATCTCAATAGTAGATTTAGAGCTAACGCTCATGTACGACAATACAATTGCCGTACTACCATGCCAACATACTTATACTTTGGTGAAAACGAATTCTTCCTTAACATTGCTCAAGCATGAGAATTTGTTGAACGCTTAATTAACTGTAACGAACCGGCTTTAAAAATTACTGTCTATATAAATCGTGAGTCGGCTTTTAGAAATTAATGCGGCGATAAACTTCACCAAGAGGGACTTCTACATTTAAACTATGTAATAATATAGACTGATCAAGATGATCATAAACCTGCCATTGCCAGCGAACTGCTTGCAGCAGCGCTTCGCTATCGCTACCATCATCAAGTTTGTGATACTGTTCAATATAGGGTTCAGTTTGGCTAACTAGCAGATATTCGCAAAAGCTAGGAAGTGAGCGATATTTTCTAAATTTATCACCTCTATCATAACCTTCAGTAGAGGGTGATAAAACTTCCACAATCACCAGAGGATTGAGAATTTCGTCAGTGCGATCGCCGTTCAATTGTGGTTGTCCATCTACTACCATTAAATCAGTGTAAGTCCCACAGTTGTATTCGGGAATCCAAACGCGCAAATCGCTATTATATAAGCGAAAATTGCTATCTCTGAGCAAAAACCCCAAATAGACTAAGAGGTTGGTAGCGATCGCACTATGAACTTCTGAACCTCCAGCCATTGCAATAATTTCTCCGTTACGATATTCATGTTTTTCTGCGGCGGTTTCCTCCATCACTCGATACTCATCTGGAGTGAAGCGAGTTGTTGTTATATCCTGGGCAATATTGGGGGGACTGGTTTGAGTAATAACCACGATCAAACCTCACGAATAATTGGTTTTATTTCAAGATAGTTCTTCCTTATCAAGCTTATGATAACAAATTTTAAATCAATTGTCAAGCCCCAAATACAGTTTTTTGCGATCGGATTTTAGGTCTTTGATTTCCTATATACTAGTTAACAAATAAAATTAGGAGTTATAAGTCGTGTCTGAAGAGACTAAAACCCATTGCTTCGTAGTTGGCATTGGGGCTTCTGCGGGAGGACTACGCGCATTAGAAGAATTTTTTGATAATATGCCCGCAGATAGTGGTGCGGCCTTTGTTGTCGTGCAACACCTCTCTCCAGATTTTAAAAGTTTAATGAAAGAACTGCTGGAACGTCGCACCCGCATGATAGTTAAACGGGTACAAAGCGGAATGCAGATTGAACCGAATACAGTATATTTAATTACGCCTCAGAATAATTTAGTTGTTAATGATGGGATTTTAGAGTTAATTCAGCAAAGCGAACCCCCTCGACAGCAACCCAATTTTCCCATTGATATTTTTCTCGATTCCCTGTCAAGAGATAGGGGAGAACAAGCAATGGCTGTAATCCTCTCAGGAACGGGAAGTGATGGAACAAGGGGAATACAGAGCATTAGCGAGTCCGGTGGGTTAACATTTGTCCAATCACCAGGGACAGCAGAATTTGATGGTATGCCCCAAAGTGCGATCGCTACAGGTATTGTAGATCAAGTGCTACCACCGGCAGAAATGGCGCGGACGATTTATGAAATCATCCAAATGCAGCGTCAAGGAGCAAGTCCAGGGGAATCTTTACTGCCAGAATTAGAATCAGAGAAACTCCGCGCGATTATCCAAATTCTCAACCAATACGAAAAACTCGATTTTTCCTATTATAAACCCAGCACTCTCAGCCGCCGCATTTACCGTCGTTGTTCTCTCAGTGGGCATAATCTCTTAGATGAATATGTAGAATATTTAACTACCTCTAGCGAAGAACGCTCACTGCTACGAGATGATTTAATGATTGGGGTGACAAGATTTTTTCGAGATTCCGCAGCTTGGGACTACTTAGATAAGGAAGTATTACCAGAATTAATTAGCCCTTTGGAAAATGGTCAGCAGCTAAGGGTGTGGGTAACAGCTTGTGCTACTGGTGAAGAAGCCTATTCTATGGCGATTTTAATGGATGAGGTCATCAACCGCTTAGGTAAACAACTGAGTGTAAAAATTTTTGCTACAGATATAGATGCAGCCGCTTTAAGTAAAGCCGCCGAAGGGATTTATCCTGAAAGTATTAGTATTGATGTTTCTCGAAAACGGTTAGAAAAATATTTTACCTTCCGTAACCGTAATTTCCATGTGTCGCGGGCGTTGCGGGAAATGATTATTTTTGCTCCCCACAACTTGGCTAAAAATGCGGGATTTACGCGAATGCACCTGATTAGCTGTCGTAATGTTCTCATTTATATGCAGCCAGTTTTGCAACAGCACGTTATGAGAATGTTGCATTTTTCATTGATGCACAAAGGTATTTTATTATTGGGTGCTGCAGAAACACCAGGAGAATTAATTGAAGAATTTAGTCCCCTGTATGAGAAATTCAAAATTTATCAAAAGCGACGCAATGTGCGTTTACCAATTCTCAATCAAAATTTAGAATATATAACTCCTGTTGTCGCTCGTCCTAGTCAAACTAGACGGGGTACGGTGCAATTTGATCCGGCTTTGGGTGCCGCATTTAGTGCTTTTGTTCGCCGTAGACAATGTACCTGTTTATTAGTTAACGATGATTTAGAATTATTTCACGTCGTTACTGATATGGTCCAGATTATGCAAGTCCCAGAAGGACAAATGACTAGAGCGATCGCCGATTTAGTCCCAAATACTCTAAAATTACCTATTAATACTGCCCTACATCGTGCTAAAAGAGAACGAAAAACTGTTCTTTATGGTAATATTCACTTAAATCAAGCTAATAATATTCGCAGTGTTAATTTAGAAGTTACTTATCATACGGGAGATACCCGCATGACGGACTTCTTTATGTTAATTATTGAAAATGAAGAACGTCCTTCTTTACCAAACCGTCCCGAAGCCTTTCAACAAGACGCAGAAGCAACTCAGCGCATTCTTGATTTAGAATACGAATTACAGCAGACTAGGGAAAATCTACAAGCCACAATTGAGGAATTAGAAACCACTAATGAAGAACAACAAGCCACTAATGAAGAATTGTTGGCTTCTAATGAAGAGTTACAAAGTACAAATGAAGAACTTCACTCTGTTAATGAAGAACTATATACAGTTAATACAGAATATCAAACTAAAATTCGTCAATTATTAGAATTATCCAACGACGTAGATAATCTGCTGCGAAGTAGTGAAATTGGCGTAATTTTCCTAGATAGAGAATTACGAATTCGTAAATTTACCCCCGCTGCTACGACAGCTATTAACCTGTTAGAAACTGATGTTGAACGCCCAATTCAGCATATTACCCATAATATGAATTGTCCCAATCTGCTGGAATTGTTACAGCGGGTAGTGGAAACAGAAAAACCTATTGAACAGGAAGTAAGGCTAAATAATACGGAAAATCATTTACTGATGCGTTTATATCCATATCTTAGAGATGATGGACAAGCAGATGGGGTAGTAATTACTTTTGTAAATATTAATGAAATTAAGCAGGTACAAGAAGCTCTACAACGTCGTACGGAGGAATTAGAAAAACTTTATAATACAAATCCCGTGGGGTTGGTACTCCATGACGAAGAATTGCAGTTTGTGCGAGTTAACGAAGCTATGGCGGAAATTAACGGTTTACCAGCTAATGCACATATCGGTAAAAAACTGCGAGAAGTATTACCAGATTTAGCTAATCGGGTTGAACCAATTTTACATCAAGTATTGACAACAGGAAAACCGATTCGCAATCTTGAGATTTCCGGGTTTACACCCTCCCAGCCAAATGTTCAAAGACATTGGATTGCTAGTTATTATCCTGTTAATCAACTTGACGGTGGTAAGGCTGTGAGTGCGGTAGTTGTAGAAGTTACCGAACTCAAACAAGCACAAATGGCTTTACTACAAAGTGAAGAAAGATTACGAGCTTTGATGAATTCTAGCCAAACTATTTTATTTAGTTGTCAACCCACTGGGGATTATCGAGCTACCTTTATTAGTGATAACGTAGAGTTGATTTTAGGTTATTCCCCAGAGGCGTTTTTAGATGAAGCTGGGTTTTGGTATGATTATATTCATCCTGAAGATAGAGAGCGGGTATTATTAGGATTAAATCGCTTAGAATTTGATAATATTTATTCTTTAGAATATCGGTTACGTTCTGCTGAAGGTGGTTATCGGTGGTTTTTTGCTCAGTTGCGCTTAATTAGAGATCAGGATAATAAAGGGTTAGAGTGTGTGGGCTATTTAGTAGATATTAGCGATCGCAAAGCCGCAGAAAAGATTCTAGAACAACAGGTACAAAGAGAAAGACTATTAAAACAAATTACCGACGAAATTCGCCAAAGTCTCGAACCCCAAAAAATCTTTGAAACCTCTGCGAACCGGATTGGTGAAGCCTTTGGGGTAGATCGTTGTTTTCTCCATACTTACGAAGTCGAGCCAATAGAACACCTCCCTATAGTTGCAGAATATTTAAGCGGTGACATAGCTTCTATTCAAGGAGTGTTAGGACCTATTGCTGGTAATCCCCACATTCATCAACTGCTCCAACAAGATACAGCGATTATTATAGATGATGTATTTACAGATCCATTAGTATCATCAAGTAGGGAAGTTTCTCAACAAATCGGACTAAAATCCATATTAGCCATTCGCACCTCCTATCAAGGAAAGGCCAACGGGCTGATTTGTTTACATCAATGCAATCATCAACGCCATTGGATTACTGAAGATAGTGCCCTTTTAGAGGCTGTAGCTGCTCAAGTTGGAATTGCGATCGCTCATGCTAAACTTCTACAACAGGCCGAACAGCGACAAATAGAACTTGCTCAACAAAACTTAGCCTTAGAAACAGCCACGGAAAAAGCCCAAGCAGCAAGTCGGACAAAAAGTGAATTTCTCGCCAATATGAGCCATGAAATTCGCACTCCCATGAATGCTATTTTAGGATTTTCCGAACTATTACAAAATCTCGTCAGTGATGATTTAGCTCAAAGTTATCTCCGAGCCATTCAAACCAATGGCCGCACCTTACTGACCTTAATTAATGATATCCTGGATTTATCGAAAGTCGAAGCCGGGAAACTGAAACTCAACTATGAATCTGTCAATCTTCCCTCACTTCTGCGGGATATTCAACAAATGTTTCTGCAAAGAGCGCGGGAAAAAGGACTATTTTTAGATCTACAAATTGATGATTCCGTTCCCGTCAAAATATATATTGACGAGGTACGATTGCGGCAAATATGCGTTAATGTTGTCGGTAATGCTATTAAATTTACAGAGAAAGGTAGTGTAACTATTCATGTTCATAGTCGGATTAACCCTAGCGTTCAGAATCACGCATATTTAGAAATTGCGGTTTCTGATACAGGTATTGGTATTTCTGCACGGGACCAAATCTTGATTTTTGATGCTTTCCGTCAAAGTCAGGGACAAAGTAATCGTAAATATGGCGGTACGGGGTTAGGATTAACTATTAGCCGCAGATTGACGCAAATGATGGGTGGTATAGTTGAGGTAACAAGTGAATTAGAACATGGTAGCACCTTTACTTTGATATTTCCCGAAATTGCAATTACTCAAACTCCGACAATTTCACCGATATCAACCTTAAAAAACCATGATTTAAGTCAATTTCCCGCTTTAAAAATTCTCATAGTTGATGACGTACAATCTAACCGAGATTTACTTTCTGCCTATTTCAATTCTACTCCCCATCAGGTTATGATGGCAGATAATGGGGTAATAGCTCTCAAATTAGCCATAGAACATCATCCTGACCTGATATTGCTAGATTTGGTCATGCCGCAAATGGACGGACAAACGGTTTTACAAGCTTTAAAGCATAATCCCTCAACAGCGGATATTTGCGTAATTATGGTGACAGCTTCTATCCAAGAACAGGACTTTGAGGAATTACAACCCCTTGCTCAAGGATTTTTACGTAAACCAGTTAGTCCGCATGATCTTTTCAGTGAGTTACAACGTTTGTTTCCTTATCAACTATTAGTAGAATCAAACCCTAATTCTCAGCTACCAATAACTGAGCAGGTAATGTCTCCTTCTGCTTTAAAGAAGTTACCAGAACTGATAAAATTATTACAACTGGAAGAAACATCTGTTTGGAAAACTTTACATCAAACCCTGTTAATTGATCAGTTACGAGTTTTCGCGCTTAAATTACAAGCTTTAGCAGAGCAATATGAATGTTATCATTTAGCAGAATATGCTAATACGCTGAAAAACCAAATTGATACCTTTGATTTGGCTCATTTAGCGAATACTGTTGCTAATTTCCCAGCAATTAGTAAAAAATTACAAAAATTGCTACCTTAAAGGCTGACAGCAGTCCCCGGCATGATAAAGTACAGATATTAATCATAAAACTCTTGTGGTGCGGTTATCTTGCTCGCTATTGCTGTAATTTAATCAAGTGAAATGTACTGTATTATATAGGACTCCTATTTGAGTTATGAACTAGTTTTTTTAATGAACCACAGAGACACAGAGGACACAGAGGGAGGAAAATAAGAGATGTTCACGTTTCATTTAGGATTGCTATATATATATTTTAAGAATATAAAAGTCCCAGCGGCTAGAAGTCGCAATTAAATAAACAATTCTCACCTCCGTTTTCATGTTAAGTTGATTATATAAATAATGGAAAAAATTGCTTTTAATCCACAGGATTGTACAATATTAATTGTTGATGACCTCATTCAAAATATCGAAGTTTTAGGAAGAACTCTAGAAACACAAGGTTATTCTATTACCTATGCTCTGAGCGGAAAAGAAGCCCTCCAACGACTGCAAGTAATTCAGCCAGATTTGATTTTATTGGATTTATTAATGCCGGAAATGAGTGGTTTAGAAGTTTGTGAACAAGTTAAAAATAATCCAGATTATTATCATATTCCAATTTTATTTCTAACTGCTAGTCATGAAGAAGAACATTTAATAGAAGCTTTTGAAAAGGGAGCGGCTGATTATGTAACCAAGCCTTTTCGCGCTACAGAATTATTGGCCCGTGTGCAGACACATATTCAATTAAAACGCCAAACTAGACAGTTACAACAAAGTGAAAATAAACTTAATACTATTGTTACTTATATCAAAGATGGTATTTTAATTGTTGATGAATCAGGAGTTGTGAAATTTGCTAACCCGGCTGCAGCACAAATGTTTGATAGACGATTATCTAGTTTAATTAATCAGGAATTGGGTTTGCCAATTGTAGTAGGAAAAGTTGCTGAACTTGATATTATTCGTCCTCATGGAATTCTTGGCCGTGCAGAAATTACTGTTGGTGAGACTGAATGGTTAGAGCAAAAAGTTTCAATTGTCGCTCTGCGAGATGTGAGTGAACGCAATCAAATTGAGAAAAAATTAAGAATTGCTGTCAATAAACGGAAAGTATTAAGTCAGAAATTAAAAAAATTAGCTACTACTGATATTTTAACTGGAATTGCTAACAGACGGAATATTTTGGCAATTTTAGAGAACGAATTTCAAAAAACACAAGCTAATAATGAAATCTTTTCACTTTTATTAATTGATATTGATAACTTTAAATTTGTCAATGATAATTATGGATTTTCTATTGGTGATCAAGTATTAAAAGAAATATCTCAATTTTTGGTTAATTATCTGGAAAATGCGGGTACAGTTGGGCGTTTAGGTGATGAAGAATTTATGATCATTTTACCAGTTACAGAGTTACAAGGGGCTGTAGAACTGGCTGAACGTCTATGTGAGCAAATTCGTAATTTAGAGATAGATACCACTTCTGGTCCCATAAAAATTACTATTAGTATTGGTATGACTGTTTATCAACCTGATGATAAAACTGATACATCTATATTAAAACGTGCTGATGATGCTCTTTATCGTGCCAAAGAACTTGGACGCGATTGCGCGATCGCTATTTCTGGTTAAAGGAAAATAAGCTAAATCAGGTCTAAATTGAAAGCCATAATTTTTTATACCCAGAGTCAAGGTCAGATAAAATTATATAATAATTTGGTTTTGATGAGGTAAAATGTTTACTCTATTGAAGCACACATTTTTTAAATATGGATGCTAGAATGGACGCTTTTGGGATCAGAGTTCGCTATTTCAGAAAAAGTTTAAAACTTTCCCAAGATGAATTGGCTGAAAAATCTGACTTACATCGTACATATATTGGTGCTGTAGAGCGAGGTGAACGAAATATTAGTTTAATGAATATTTTTCGTTTAGCTGATGCTCTTCAAGTTACAGCTAAAGATTTGTTTGATAATCCAATAGAAAATGGAGAAAACACAAAATGATAAATGAAGATGATTTACTGAATATAGCTATAGGAAATATTAGAAAAGTTTCAAAATTTAAACCTTATAAAAGCTATTCTGGTGTCAATAACAAAGAGGAATTTCAGCAATTAATAGCTAATGATCCTGCTTTTGGCTCTTTAGGTTTGGACGACGAAAGATACATTATTGCCAGAGTGGGAGGAAATCTTGTAACCTCCTTACATCGCAAACTTGGTGATATGTATGAGAATTTATTTGCCTATTTATTAAAAGAGAGTTTTGGATTAAATGAGAATGAACTACACTTTAGTGTCAATGTTAAAATTGGTGAACGTGACCAGGTTCGATCCACTGATGGATTAATCAGAAAAGATAAGTTCAATCAAAATATTCCCTCAGATTGGATTAAATATGAAGGAATAGGATTTGAAGTCCGTTCATGCTATCAAATTGGTGATTCTAAAAGAATTCAGGCTGATTATGATATGTCCTTGGCTTTGAAGTCTTACGAAATTCTGCCTGTGATGCTAATTTTCTGCAATACGTCCTTAAAAAGTCCTGTACTGAGATTATCAAAGAGTTGGGAACTCTATGAAGGAAGAAACAGTTTTGATTTAGTTCATACTATTACTGGTTTCGACCTTTATAATTTCCTTCAGAGAAATTCAGAGTTGTTGAAAAAAGAGATAGATAATATTTTCTCATATTTTCTCTAATTTTTAATACATACTGCTGTTTCATACAAACGTTTTTTACCACCCCTTTTCCTAAAGGAAATTATTTTCTCAACTTCAAAACCCTCGTGTTGAAAAAGCTGACCCAAAATCACCTCTGTGAATATTTCTACATTTGAGAGCCTCGAATTGCCGACAACATAAACACCCTGGAAATTTCTGGATACGCTCTGTTTTAAACATTTTATATGTTTCCACAAATCAATAAAGTATTTGGTGGCATAATTACACATCAAGATATTTTGATTTTTAAGCTCATCATAGTAAGAAAGATATGGCTTAATCTCATCAGGAACTATAATTAAATCCTTCTGTAAAATTGAAGTCGCTCTACCCCATGTTCCACCTATTGCTTGTAAATCTATTTCCGTAGCTTCACGAATATCTTCTAAGAGTTCTAAGAAGTGTAATTGAGGTCTGGTTTGATGAATATAACTATAACGATTTGGATAGGGAGGTGAAGTAATTACAAAATCTATAGAACGATTAATAATCGTATTTTGTAAGTTGTTTGTGGAATTACCGACTATAATGGAGTTAAAATTTGAAAATAATATTTGCTTTTGATTGAGCTTGATCAAATCTTCCTTTATGTTCTGGAGATTTGTACTAATTTCCAAATAAACATCTATCTCCCTCTGATGATTATCATCAAATGTAATAGTTGGATGATTTCTATGAATATTTGCACAATCTAAACACGCTTTATTCAAAGACAACCAGATATATTCAGAAATAGGATTATATTTTTCCTGATTCATTATCTCACGGCAAATAATCAAATTCTTTAACACATGAATTTTCCACCAACGAAAGACATTATGAATAATTGGAACTCTGGTATTGAATATCTCAATAACATTTTCTAGTGAAAATGTCTCATATTTTTTAATCGTATCAAATATTTCTTCAAGATAAATATTAATTAAATGCGTATTATCAATATTCCATAGTAACGACTTATTTCCCACTTGCTGAAGTAGAGGATTAATCTCAATTCCCAGAGCCTTAATTCCATGCTTCTGACATTCAATAACTGTTGTGCCTCTACCACTAAATGGATCAACAACAAAATCATCTTTACTAATTTTAAATATATCAATAAAAAAGCGAACTAAATTTGGCGAATAGCTAGGGGTCAGCCGATACCATCTATGTACTGACTCTGTTTGTCCTGCTTTAAATGTGATATCACCTATATCAATTTCTTGATAGTTAAAACCAGACTCCTCAATGCTTCTATAAAAACAGTTAGCAATATGAGTATTTTTATCTTCAAATAGTGATAGTTGTTGAAACATGATAACTTTAATGGTAAATTGCTACTTAAAAGTAGCACAAAATGTTCATATTGGCAATACTGCTTCAACTATAAATTTAGACTCTCCTGCCGCCCACTACTATAGTACATAAGTTCTATTTTGGCTAATTTACTGCCATCTCAAAAATTCATCCCTAAGATTCTTTGCTCTTGTCTTTATCAGTTGCTACATACAGTTCTAAACTGTAGATGAGAGATAAAAGCCTGTTGGGGGAAATTTTGTGAAAAAAGTTTTAGCAATTATTCTGGGTGGCGGTGCGGGTACTCGGCTTTATCCGTTAACTAAACTGCGCGCCAAACCAGCAGTACCAGTAGCAGGGAAATATCGCTTGATAGACATACCTGTTAGCAACTGCATCAATTCCGAAATATTCAAAATTTACGTTCTGACTCAGTTTAACTCAGCTTCTCTGAATCGTCACATTGCTCGTGCTTACAACTTCAGCGGGTTTAGCGATGGGTTTGTCGAAGTGTTAGCAGCACAACAAACCCCCGAAAACCCTAACTGGTTTCAAGGTACGGCCGATGCTGTGCGTCAGTACATCTGGATGTTACAAGAGTGGGATGTAGAGGAATTTCTGATTCTTTCAGGTGATCATCTTTACCGCATGGATTACCGACAGTTTATCCAGCGTCACAGAGATACAAATGCTGATATTACACTTTCCGTAATTCCCATGGATAATCGTCGCGCCTCAGATTTTGGCTTGATGAAAATCAATGAATCGGGTCGGGTAATTGACTTTAGTGAAAAACCCAAAGGTGAAGCTTTAGCGCAAATGCGTGTTGATACCACTATACTGGGATTGACAAAAGAACAAGCCGAATTACAGCCATATATCGCCTCTATGGGGATTTATGTCTTTAAAAAAGATGTTTTGATTAAGTTGTTGAAACAATCTTTAGAACAAACGGATTTTGGTAAAGAGATTATTCCCGAAGCTGCTAAGGATCATAACGTTCAAGCTTTCTTGTTTGACGACTACTGGGAAGATATTGGCACAATTGAATCTTTTTATGAAGCCAATTTAGCTCTAACTAAGCAACCCCTCCCTCCCTTTAGTTTCTATGATGAAGCAGCACCAATTTATACTCGCGCTCGTTATTTACCCCCTTCTAAACTGTTGAATTGCCAAATTACCGAATCTATGATTGGTGATGGCTGCATTTTGAAAGATTGCCGCATTCAACATTCTGTTTTAGGAGTGCGATCGCGGATAGAATCAGGCTCTGTAATTGAAGAAACCTTAATCATGGGTGCTGACTATTACCAACCATCCGTTGAAAGACAATGCAGCTTAGAAGAAAATGATATTCCCGTCGGTATTGGTACAGACACCATGATTCGTCGTGCCATTATTGATAAAAATGCCCGCATTGGTCACAATGTGAAAATCATCAATAAGGACAATATTCAAGAAGCAGAACGGGAAAAACAAGGCTTTTACATCCGTAGCGGTATTGTCGTTGTTCTCAAAAATGCTGTAATTCCCGATGGTACAATCATTTAGTTCGTTGTCAGTTGTTCGTTGTCGGTTGTTTGTTGTTTTACCACTGACCACTGACCACTGACCACTGACCAATAACCAATGACTAAATTAATTTTGCTAATTGGTCTTCCTGGTAGCGGTAAATCAACTTTAGCAAAACAACTACTGAGAGAATGCCCCCAGATAGAGCTAATTTCCACAGATGCTATCCGGGGTCAGCTTTTTGGTTCAGAAGCAATTCAAGGACCATGGCCGTTAATTTGGCGGGAAATGGAACGACAATTACAACAAGCCATAATCGCCGATAAAAGGGTGATTCTCGACGCTACCAACGCCCAAAGGAAAAATCGCCGAGAAGTCATTACCCTAACCCGTAATTGTGGCTTTACTTATATCACTGGGATTTGGCTGAAAACTCCGGTTTGGCTATGTTTAGCCAGGAATCAACGCCGAAATCGTCAAGTTCCTGAAGATATAATTCTCCGAATGTACCATCAAATCCGGGATGCTCCCCCCAGTGTAGAAGAAGGAATGGATGAGCTTATTTCCTTTTTATCATGGCAAGAGTACGGGAATTGCGCTGCTGTATTCAGCAAGAACCACACTTGATTTTGACAATTATTTGTTAGTTTAATATCAGCTTCTTTTGGACTGATATTCGACCCAATCAAGACTTTTGAATTAACAGTAAATTTCATATCTGAGAAAAAACATAACTTAAATTTCCACAGGAGGCTCGTAGATGGCTGCAACCGACTTTAAAGACTATTATGCAATTTTAGGTATTGGCAAAACCGCCACATCAGAAGACATTAAACAAGCCTTTCGCAAACTAGCCCGCAAATATCATCCTGATGTTAACCCCAATAACAAACAGGCTGAAGCCAACTTTAAAGAAGTTAATGAGGCTTATGAGGTATTATCTGACCCCGATAAACGCAAAAAATATGACCAATTTGGTCAATATTGGAAACAAGCTGGTCAAGGCTTTCCTGGGGGTTCTGGGGCGGATATGGGTGGTTTTGATTTCGGTCAATACGGCAGTTTTAATGACTTCTTAAATGAGTTATTTGGTGGTGCAGGACCCCGCAGCGGCCGACAAAGTTACTCTTCTCGAACTTCTACGAGCAGACAAAGTAGCAGTTTTAACGATGCTGCTTTTCAAGATGGTGGTACGCAGGATGCAGAAGCTGTGATTAATTTAACCTTTGCTGAAGCATTCTCTGGAGTTCAAAAACGGTTTAGCTTAGGAACTGAAACTATTGATGTACGTATTCCTGCTGGTGCTAAAACTGGGACTCGTTTACGGTTGAAGGGCAAAGGGCAAACTAACCCTATGAGTCAACAACGGGGAGATTTATATTTAAAGGTAGAATTACAACCCCATAGTTTTTTCCAAATGGAAGGGGATAATCTTGTTTGCGAGGTATTAATTACACCTGATGAAGCTACATTAGGCGCGTCCATAGATGTACCTGCTCCTGATGGTCATGTTAATGTTAAATTGCCGGCGGGAGTTCGTTCTGGTCAATCTTTACGCTTACGTGGTAAGGGTTGGCCCCTGGCTAAAGGTGGACGAGGTGATCAATTTGTAAAGGTAGCAATTGCACCACCAAAAGAACTCACCGCCCAAGAACGAGAATATTATGAAAAAATCCGGGCTATTCGTACTTATAACCCTCGCAGTCATTTAGCACAGATTAAATTATAATGATTATTGAGAGAATTTACCGGGACTTTACGGACAAATTTTTCAGCAAACCCTACTTGTTTAAAATTTGAAATTTAGTCCCACATACCGCTAATAATTCCTTCATACTGATAATTATTAAGCCCATGTTAATACCAGAAAGTTTACTGATTCACCACGCCGAAATTATTTTACCCAATGGTGAATCAATGATTGGAGATGTTCTGACTCAGGGAAGGCAAATAGTCCAAGTAGACCGGGAAATTACCAACGCTACACCTACATACACAATTGAGGCACAAGGGTTAACTTTATTACCTGGCGTAATTGACCCCCAGGTGCATTTCCGCGAACCCGGACTAGAATATAAAGAAGATCTATTTACAGCTAGTTGTGCTTGTGCTAAGGGAGGAGTTACCTCCTTTCTAGAAATGCCCAATACAAAACCATTAACTATCACCCAAGCAGCCTTAAACGACAAATTGGAACGGGCCGCCCAGAAGTGTTTGGTTAATTATGGCTTTTTTATTGGGGCTACGACCGATAATTTACCAGATTTACTTTCTGCCCAGCCTACACCGGGTATTAAGGTGTTTATGGGGTCAATGCACGGACAATTATTAGTGAGCCAAGAAGAGGCGCTAGAGGCGATTTTTGCCCGGGGAAATCGGTTAATTGCTGTTCATGCAGAAGACCAAGCCCGCATTAATCAACGCAAACAGGAATTTGCTGGTATTGAAGACCCTGCTATTCATTCCCAAATTCAAGACAATCAAGCTGCATTGTTAGCTACACAATTGGCGTTAAAGCTTTCTAAAAAATATCAACGCCGGTTACATATTTTGCATTTATCAACAGCAGAGGAAGCAGATTTACTGCGTCAGGACAAACCGAGTTGGGTGACAGCAGAGGTAACGCCTCAACATTTACTTTTGAATACGAGCGCCTATGAAACTATTGGTACTTTAGCACAAATGAATCCACCTTTGCGATCGCCCCATGATAATGAGGTTCTTTGGCAAGCTTTACGAGATGGTATCATTGATTTTATTGCTACTGACCACGCCCCCCACACCTTAGCCGAAAAAGCCCAAACCTATCCTAACACTCCTTCGGGAATGCCCGGTGTAGAAACGTCTCTACCTTTAATTTTAACCGCTGCTATGGCAGGAAAGTGTACAGTTGCCCAAGTTGTACAATGGATGTCTAAAGCGGTGGCTGTAGCTTATGGTATTGCTAATAAGGGAGAAATTACCCCCGGTTACGATGCTGATTTAGTGCTGGTAGATTTGAAGAATTACCGAGAAGTGAAACGGGAAGAAGTTCTCAGTAAATGCGGTTGGAATTCTTTTGAGGGTTGGAATTTAACGGGTTGGCCAGTGACAACAATTGTCGGTGGTAAAATTGTTTATAATCACGGTGAGGTAAATACGCAAGTTAGAGGACAAGCTTTAACTTTTGCTAATTTGTAGTTATTTGTTTGCGGTAATTGTAAATCTCTACTACACAAATAAAATCCAATTGTGAGAATTAAGAAAAAAATTAAGGTTCTTAAATCCATGCAGATGGGTTTTGTCTGTGTAGCGGTGACTTCCACTCGCCCAAGTTTCTCGCAACTTATGGTAATATTAAAATATACTACTATACTTGTTACCTCTGAGAAGTATGAGCATCTACCCAGATTTTCAAGCACAAGGCTATGAGGCTATTAGAGAACTAGGACGCAACCGCGAAGGTGGTAGAATTACTTGGTTAGCAACAAATCTTAACACAAAGCAACCAGAAGTAATTAAACAGTTTTGTTTTGCTCAAGCGGGTTCAAATTGGTCTGGTTCAGAAGCCCACGCACGAGAAATACAGGTACTGAAAGGATTAGATCATCCTGGTATTCCCAGTTACTTGCATTCCTTTGAAACCTCCGATGGTTTTTGTTTAATTCAAGAGTATATTCATGGTTCTACTTTAGCAGAACCTCGCAGTTTTTCACCAGCAGAAATTAAACAAATTGCTATTAAGATTTTAGAAATTCTGGTATATTTACAAAATCGGATTCCGTCGGTAATTCATCGAGATATCAAACCCGAAAACATTTTAGTAGATGAACAAATCAATGTCTATTTAATTGACTTTGGTTTTGCTCGTATTGGTAGTCATGATGTAGCTGGAAGTAGTGTATTTAAAGGAACTCCTGGTTTTATTCCCCCAGAGCAAATGTTTAAACCGACAAATGCTACAGATTTGTATGCTTTGGGTGCAACTTTAATTTGCTTGTTGACAGGAATTAAGTCAACAAAAATAGATCAATTGCAAGATGAAGATGATCCTTATTTGATTAAATTTCGTCATCTTTTACCCCAGGTAAGTTTGCGGTTTATCGGTTGGTTAGAAAAAATGGTACAACCGAAACAAAAAGACCGATTTACTAATGCAGAATTAGCTTTAGAATCACTCAAACCCCTTGATGTTATTCGTGTACCAGGAGTTGATTTTAGTGAGACGGTTTTAGAGTTGAAAGCGAACAGGTTGGGGGAAAAACTAACGCAAAGTATTACTATTGAAAATCCCATACCAGATACTTTACTAGAAGGTAGATGGGAAGTTGCACCTCATCCTCAAGACCCTCCACATACTCCAGATAATCATGCTTGGATTTCGGTTACACCTGCTAAGTTCAAGAGTAATAATATTGAGTGTCGTATTCAAGTTAATACTAAGAATTTAATGGCACAGAAGGATTATAAACGTCAACTGATACTATACAGTAATTCCTATCCAGAGAGTCATACTTTAACAGTGAAAGTACATACAGCAGATTTACCTATTGAGAATGTGGGACTTAGCTATTGGGGTTTAATAAGACTGTTTTCTGTAGGTATTTTTACATCTATCGTTATGATTTGGATTATAGGTTTTTTCATCAGCAATCCTTCTTTATTCTTAATATGGCTATTCGTCGTTATAGTTATTATCTCTGTGTTGATAGGTAGTGTTATGAATATGAGTTTTATATCGTTAGTATCCTTATTTGTGTTAGCCATTGTGGCTGTTGCAGCATCTCCGAAATCTGCGGTTATGGAGACAAATGAGTCTGCTAAAGACCCATTTACAATTATGCAGGTGCGACTTGTATTAGGTTTTGGAATTAGTGTAGGAACAGGAATAATAATAGGCTTTCTCAATCCATTTGTTTTGTTAGCACTAATTGGAACAGGTTTACCTGCACTTTCTATGCTGTTTTATTCACCCCTAAAACAACGTAATTTAATTGCTAAATATCGTCAGTCTGAGGAATCTTTAATTAAACCGTGAAAATATCAGTCATGTAGGTTGGGTTAAGCGACAGCGCAACCCAACAAAAGATATAATGAAGATGTCTGAATCAGGATATCCAGGATTTAAGGATTTACAGGATGAAGAGATTAAATATTTATTGTCTGAATCAGGATACCCAAGATTAAAGGATTTACAGGATAAAGAGATTAAATATTTTCAATGATCACCAAATTCTATTAATCTACCAATTCTGTCAATGATGATAACAAAGCCTGATAGTGTGGCGTATCCATATCAGGATATATGGAATTCAATTGTTTTATGAATGAACTATCTTTGAGAAACACACAATTATTTAATTATTCAAATCATCAAAATCCAAATCCCAACAAAAATCCTGTAAATCCTTTAATCCTGGACATCCTGATTCAGACAAAAATATTTAATTATTCAAATCATCAAAGTCATGTAGGTTAGGTTAAGCGACAGCGCAGCCCAACAAAAGAATAATATAATATTGGGTTTTCTCAACTCAACCTACATAATGCTATAATCAACAAATAACTACTTGGTATCATATCATGATGATTACTCAAGAATTAAAATGTCAAGAAAACATCTCTCAAGATGTAATATTTCCCCCAAGTGATTTATATAGTGATGAGCCAACCGTGGAAACAGAACTACATCTAAGACAAATAATTCTACTTTTCAAATGTCTAGAATGGTTATGGAAAGATAGAAATGATTTCTATGCTGCGGGAAATCTCACCATTTACTATAGTCCTAATC
>Ga0208052_100048_pt1 | contig 37693 bp, 28 predicted proteins | sample LakMenEpi18Jul08_FD_150710 | JGI IMG/M metagenome (GOLD analysis project Ga0208052, IMG submission 150710) | Freshwater microbial communities from Lake Mendota, WI - 18JUL2008 deep hole epilimnion (SPAdes) | ecosystem: Environmental > Aquatic > Freshwater > Lake > Epilimnion/Euphotic zone ... | reverse complement strand
TCTTGGGGTTCTGCGCGGGATAACGTAGAAATTGGTTCTCAGGGGGGTGGAATTGATGGTGGTCAATGGCAAATGCCCATGCCACACTTAATTACAGAAGGTTTAATTACCAAAGGGAATAAACCTATACCCATGTATGTTTTAGCTCAATTAGTGACACATGGTAATGCAATTGCGATCGCTAATAAACATCTAGGGAAAGGAATTAGCTTAAAACTGGATACTGCTAAACCCCTATTTAGTCAACTCAAATCAGCCAACACACCCTTTACTGCGGCTTTCACATTCCCTCATGTTAACCAAGACCTATGGATTCGTTACTGGTTAGCAGCAAGTGGAATTGACCCGGATACAGACGTGAAATTATTAACAGTACCGGCCGCGCAAACGGTCGCCAATATGAAGACTGGGACAATGGACGCTTTCAGCACCGGCGACCCTTGGCCTTATCGCCTCGTTAACGATAAAATTGGCTTTATGGCGGCGTTAACGGCGGAAATCTGGAAAAATCACCCTGAAGAATATTTTGCCATGAGAGGTGATTGGGTTGACCAAAATCCCAAAGCTACAAAAGCCTTATTAAAAGGTATTATGGAAGCCCAACAATGGTTAGATAACTTTGATAACCGCAAAGAAGCGGCAGAAATTCTAGCTACTAAAAAGTATTTTGGCTTATCTTCACCTGCGATTTTAGAACTACCATATCAAGGTAAATATGATATGGGAGATGGTCGGACAATTAATGATAAATCCATGGCTGCTTATTATTGGAAAGATGAAAAAGGTAGTGTTTCTTATCCTTATCAAAGTCATGATTTATGGTTCATTACTGAAAATGTTCGCTGGGGATTTTTGCCCAAAGATTACATTACTAATGGTGCAACCAAAGCCAAAGAATTAATCAAAAAAGTTAACCGCGAAGATATTTGGAAAGAAGCTGCTAAAGAATTAGGAGTAAATACTGCTGATATTCCCACCAGTACCTCTCGTGGAGTCGAAGAATTTTTTGATGGTGTTAAATTCGACCCTGAGAAACCAGAAGAATATCTCAAGAGTTTGAAAATCAAAAAAGCCAGCATTTAGTCAATAGATATTAACCCAACCATTCATAAATTTGAGGAAACATTCATGACAGTCGCCCAAAAACGTTCTACTACTTCTAAATTTGAGAATAACTTTTTATCAAGTTTACAAAAGCAATTTCCTGACCTGATACCTCCGGCTATTGCCTTAGCTATCTTTTTAGCTATTTGGCAACTATTTTCCTTTACTCCTGGGGCAACATTACCAGGACCAATTCAAGTTATTCAAGACACTTGGATCTTGATTTTGTATCCATTTTATGATAAAGGTGGCACAGATAAAGGGCTTTTTTGGCAAATCTTGGCTAGTCTCAAACGGGTTGCTATTAGCTATACACTAGCGGCAATTGTCGGTATTGCCTTGGGTGTTTTGATTGGTGTTAGTAAAACCATGTCTAAAGCTTTAGATCCTTTGTTTCAATTATTAAGAACAGTCCCTCCTTTAGCTTGGGTTCCTATTTCCTTAGCAGCATTACGCCAAAATGAACCAGCGGCATTATTCGTAATTTTCATTACTGCAATTTGGCCGATTTTAATTAATACTGCGGTAGGTGTTACGCAAATTCCTCAAGATTACAACAACGTTGCTAAAGTTCTGCAATTAAACCGCAGAGACTATTTTCTCAATATTCTTATTCCTTCAGCACTACCCTATATTTTCACAGGTTTAAGAATTGCTATTGGTTTGGCTTGGTTAGCAATTATTGCCGCAGAAATCGTAATGTCTGGTATTGTGGGAATTGGCTTTTTCATCTGGGACGCTTATCAAAATAATAACGTTAGCGAAGTTATTTTAGCTCTAGTTTATATCGGTGTCGTCGGTTTAATACTGGATAAAATGATGGTTTGGTTACAAAATAAGATTTTACCAGCAGAGCAAAAATAGTCAGTAGTTAGTAGTCAGTGGTCAATAGCAAAGAAAGAACAACTGACAAATAACAAATAACAAATTACCAATTACCAAAAAATATGTCTATATTCGTGGCTGTTGATCAAATTGATAAAGTTTTTGAATTAACTGGTGGCGGTCAATATATTGCCCTAAAAAACATTAATTTAGAAATCAAGAAAGGTGAATTTATCTCGCTTATTGGTCACTCTGGTTGTGGTAAATCAACCCTTTTAAATATGATTGCTGGTTTAGATTTACCCACAGAAGGTTTAGTAACTTTAGAAGGACAAAGAATTAAAAAACCAGGACCAGATAGAATGGTAGTATTTCAAAACTATTCGCTTTTACCTTGGCGAACTGTAAGAGAAAATATTGCCTTAGCGGTAGATTCAGTATTAAATGGAATGCCAGAAGCCGAACGTAAAGCCATAATCGAAAAACATATAGATATGGTCGGTTTACGTCCTCATGCTGATAAACAACCAGGAATGTTATCCGGTGGACAAAAACAACGGGTAGCCATTGCTCGGGCTTTAGCAACTCGTCCGAAACTATTACTATTAGATGAACCCTTTGGGGCATTAGACGCACTGACTCGCGGTAATTTGCAAGAACAATTAATGCAAATTTGCGAAGAAAATCAAGTTACCGCAGTTATGGTGACCCATGATGTAGACGAAGCCGTTTTGTTATCTGATAGAATCGTCATGTTAACCAACGGACCAGAATCGAAAATTGGCGATATTTTAGAAGTTGATATTCCTCGTCCTCGTAAACGCATGGAAGTAGTTAAACATCCCAGTTACTACACCTTGCGAAGTGAAATGATTTACTTCCTTAACCAACAAAAACGGATCAAGAAAATTCGGGCAAGAAAAACTCCAGATATTGCCCGTCATGGGTTAGAAAAAGTTAATTTAGAAATTGGTTTTCTGCCCCTCACAGCTTGCGCGCCCCTAGCAATAGCCAAAGAAAAAGGCTTTTTCATCAAACATGGTTTAGACGAAGTTTCCTTAGTCAGAGAAAGCAACTGGCGTGGTATTGTAGACGGTATTGCTGGTGGTTATTTAGATGCGGCACAAATGCCCTCTGGTATGCCCATGTGGTTAAGTTTGGGGGGGCATAAAAATGAACCCTTACCCGTTGTTACAGCCCTCACCATGACCCGCAATGGTAATGCCATTACCTTAGCAAAAAGATTTTATGATGCGGGTGTTCGCAGTTTATCCGACTTTAAGAATTACCTGCTTCAAACCCGCGAACAACAACATAGAATGGGGGTAGTACATCCCGCGTCTATGCACAATTTACTTCTCCGTTATTGGTTAGCAGCGGGTGGAATTGACCCGGACAAAGATGTGAATATGAAAAATATTCCTCCTGCCCAGATGGTGGTAGATTTAAAAGGCGCAACCATTGATGGTTATTGTGTGGGTGAACCTTGGAATTATCGGGCTGCGGTAGAAGGTTCAGGCTTTACCATTGCCACAGATTTAGAAGTTTGGTTAGGACACCCTGGTAAAGTTTTAGGAGTCCGAGAAGATTGGGCAGAAACTTATCCTAATACCCATATTGCTTTAACTAAAGCTTTACTAGAAGCTTGCCAATATTGTGCAAATCCTGCCAATATCGAAGAAGTTCGCCAAATTTTAGCAAGTCGGGAATATGTCAGCACAGATATTGATTATATCCAAATTGAAGACCCGGACGGTGCTACCTGTGACTTAGACCATCCTATGCGGGAATATGCCCATCATCAATTTTATTCTAAGTCTGCTATTAACCGCCCCAGTCGCACCGAACAAATTTGGATTATGACTCAATTAGCGCGTTGGGGTGATACTCCTTTCCCTAGGAATTGGGTAGAAATCGTTGAACGAGTGTGTCGAGTCCGTGTTTTCAGTACAGCAGCCAGAGAACTGGGTTTAGATATTAGTTATACCCGTCAACCTATTCGATTATTTGATGGTAAACCCTTTAACGCTGATGACCCTATTAGCTATCTTAATGACCTAGAAATTAAATGTGACTTCTCTATAGCGGAAGTAATTCTAGATGCCCCTAGAAGAACCGCAGCTTAAATAGGGATGAATCTTGTGGGGTCGAAATCCTGTCTGCCCAAGGATGCAAGGGACGGGCAAGATGCCCATCCCACAAAAGTGATGCCCATCCCACAAAAGTAATAAAATCATCTTTTTTCCTTGGCGCGAAACTTTCTACCAATTACTAAACAATGCAAAACAATAATTTGAGAACCACCAACACAGCTACAAGCACAATCAACCGTCAGCCTTTTTTAGAAATTAAAGATGTTTGCAAAATTTATCCTACTAAAAATGGACCATTTACCGTTCTTGATGGTGTTAATCTTAATGTTGAAAAAGGTGAATTTATTTGCGTTATCGGCCACTCTGGTTGCGGTAAATCAACGCTATTAAATATGGTTTCTGGTTTTAATTTTCCGACCACTGGACAAGTTTTATTAGAAGGAGAAGCAATTACTAAACCAGGACCAGATAGAATGGTAGTTTTTCAAAACTATGCGTTATTACCTTGGAGAACAGCTTTTGACAATATTTATTTAGCTGTAAATGCAGTTTATCCAACTAAGCCACAAGCAGAAAAACGGGCTATTGTGAGAGAACATTTAACAATGGTGGGTTTAGGTGACGCAATGGATAAGAAACCTATGCAAATGTCTGGGGGAATGAGACAGCGGGTATCTATTGCTCGTGCTTTGGCTATTCGTCCCAAGGTATTGATTTTAGATGAACCTTTTGGGGCATTAGATGCGATTACGAAGGAAGAATTGCAGGAGGAATTGTTGAAAATTTGGGGTGATAATCGTTGTACAGTTTTGATGATTACCCATGATATTGATGAGGCTTTATTTTTGGCTGATAAGTTGGTAATGATGACCAATGGACCGCACGCAAAAATCGGGGAAGTGATGGAAATTCCTTTTTCTCGACCAAGAGATAGAGCCAGAATTATGGAAGATCCTCAATATTATCAATTGCGGAATTATGCGTTAGATTTCTTGTTTAACCGTTTCGCTCATGATGATGTTGGTTAGTCAGTATTGTAGATGATCCCTTATTTTTCTAATAATTAAGGGATCTCAATAATATAGTTTTGTTGCAGTTTTTTGATAATATTTGGAAGATTATTAAGATAAAAGTTCACTAGTATGATAAAATATCCTATTATCAACCAGTTATATTTTCTAGGTTTAAGGTATGGAAATTCAGATAGTTCTTTATATTTATTCATTTCCTTCATATTTACGGGAACAGCCACGAGTTAAAATAGGTAGAACTTCTGGGAGTATTGAAACTGATCCTACAGAATTAGCATGGCAACGCATACGTTCGCAAATTAAAACTTCACATCCAGAAGAAGCTAAATTATTGGGCGCAGTCAGAGTTCCAGGTGAGTGGGTAGAAACAACAATTCATTCACAGTTAAAAAATAAGGGATATCACATTTCTGAAGCACCTGGAATAGAATGGTTTAAATTTCCCAATCAAAAGGAATTGCAGAATTTTCTAGATATGCTTTATCGTTCTATCATCATTGATGATTTCTCCGAATTTGGTGGAGGAAGAACAGATATTAAAGGTGATTCTTTTGATTCTATTATTTCTGCATTTGGTGTTAAAAAACTGAATGGAAAAGATTTTAGAAATGAAATTGATTTAATCAAAATTCTCAATGATGAATTATCTCCACTTTATCCTGGTTTTCCTCAATGGTTCGATAAAACCATGAAAAGCTCAGACAGTGTTTTTAACGTAGCTTATAGAGATAAACAAGCTATTGGAGTTGCTATTTGGAAGCCTAAAGTAAATGGAATAGCTAAACTTTCAACTCTTTTTGTGACTGAGGATTATAGACGTAGTGGTATTGGCAGAAACTTAATTTTAACTTGTTTTGAGCAATGGAAAGCGGAACTAATTAGACGAGTTTTTGTTACTACAGCTAAAGTTGAACTTGTTCCCTTTTTTGAACGTTACGGCTTCTGGGTAGAAGGTATAGGAAGAGAAATATATGAACGTGAAAAACATTTACCAGAATGGTTTTTAACGAAACTATTTTTTTATGAATCTGATCAGAATAATTTAGACACAATAAATAAAGCAAAAATTCTATTTCCATCTATAACATCAACATTTTATCAGCCTAAAGGCAGAGAAGAAATTTCACAAATTGAATTGAAAGATGGCAGCATTGAGTTAAGTGCTGTTAATAATAGTCTTATTTATCAATTCTCTCTGCATTCTTGGCTAAATCTTACTTATCCAGCCGAGTCAGTTTACACCCCACAAACAGCTTATATTATACCAATTGAGCCTCAATTTTTGATTCAGATATTTCAAAAGGGGAAGACAGTCTATTATGGTAGATGTGTACACAAGAAGTTTGATATGAGAGGAGGATTAATATTGTTCTATGCTAGTAGTCCGATATCTGGTATTGTAGCGATCGCTAGAATTGTTAATCGTTACATTGGAACACCTGATAAACTCTATAATGATTTAGGTATGAAGGGTGTTCTTGCATTGGAAGAAATTGGTACTGAAGAAAAACCACGACAGGCTGTTGAGTTTGATTTCCTTATGCCACTCTGTCAAGTGGTTCATCTAAATGACTTACTCAGTAATGGTGTTCTCAACGGACCACCACAAACAATGCACAGCCTTAGTTTAGAACATTATAGAAAAGCTGTTAAACTTGGAGGTATTTATGCAGGCTAAATATATCAAAGCATTAAGCATTAAGAGAATTTATGCTGAACGCATTATTGAAGGTAGTAAAAAAATCGAATTACGAAAACGTTCAATTGGCATGGAATTAGGTGATCTAGTTCTTTTATACGAAACCACACCTGATTCTATGATTAGGGGGGGTTTTATTGCTGATACAACAATATCCTTACCTGTTGATCAGATGTGGAGGAAGTATCACCACATTTTAGGAGTAGAAAAAGATTTCTATGATATATATTTTGAAAACTGTGAATTTGCTTATGGTACTTTTATATATCAAAGCTTTCTTTTTCCTTCCATTTCTCTGAAACAAATACACGATCTTTGCCCTAATTTTACTCCACCACAAGCCACGATAAACTGGCGTAATAATTGGTATATTCAGACTGAATGGATGGATGCACTTAATAATGCAAGAAATCAGTTAATGGAGCAAGGTAGATTAGGTGAACAATTGAGTTTATTTGCATTGTAATAGATAAATCTGATTAACCTTATCATATTTAATTTGTTGCCAATTTGGGTTATCAATGAAGTTTTCTTCATTTCTATTTCCCATCCAGTTGTCTGTATATAACTTTTATACAAACATTATTGCCTCCTTGACTTTGCGGTAAGTAAACTACCCTATTTTTCCTCTCACCCAAGCGCGGAAAGATTTCAACAAAGCGATTTCACCCATAGTTTTACTTTGCTGGATAAATCTATTCATATCCCCAACAGAAACTAGAGGAAAAGTTATACTAAACTTAATCTCAACATATTGATTTTCCACTAATTGATAAAACTTCAAAACTTCACCGTCATATCTCCACAATTCAGCTGCAATAATAATTACATCTGGATAAGTGTATATTAGTTTTTGAGGTATCCATAGACGCATATCACCCATGAAAACTTCGTAATTCTGATTTCTAAAGGCAAAATTCAGCCCAGAACTTAAATTCAAAGAGATGCGGTTATGATTTATAGATGCACCAGCCATAGCAATGATTTGTCTGCCAATGTATTCGCTTTTGTAGTTAGCAGTTGCTTCTAATTCCAGATATTCTTCTGGGGTGTAATATTGCTTTGCTATTAATTGCATATTTTTGATCAGAAAGCGATGTTTGTTAGTTTAACATATCAGTAATAATTATTGATTAAGTTTTTATCTATTAAGTTTCTAATACTTTTCATCTGTTGCATCAGAGATTCAACCAAAGTATGGTAAATTTTAATATGTTAATAATAGTCAAACTTGTAAATAATCAATAATGGTACGGCATTTACTATTTCTATTAGAATACAATTTACAAAGATAAAAGGATCATAATTAATAATCATGAATAATTCACACAAAACATTATTGAAGTCAATAAAAGATAAGTTTGATCATATATTAAACTCTTGCCAATTACCAATTCCAGGATATTTGTTAATTGGAATTATATTCGCTGTGGTAATCAGATTAATTTGTGTTCCCAATAAGTCAGTAGATTATAAATATTTTTTAGATCCTTGGTATGATTTTATCGCATCTCATGGCGGATTTAGTGCCTTAAAATATGGTTTTGCCGATTATACACCATCCTATCTTTACTGGCTTTTAATTGCTTCTACCCTGCTTTCAGGATTACCGAAAATTTTGGCAATCAAGCTTTTTGCCATGACTGTTGACTTTATTTGTGCATTTTTAACTTATAAAATTGTCAAGCTTAAATATCCTATAGGTAGAATGGCAAATTGGGCATTTTTAGCCGTTATATTAAGTCCCACCGTAATTTATAATAGTTCTCTTTGGGGTCAATGTGATGTTATCTACACCACTGGATTAATTGCCTGTATTTACTTTTTATCTATTCACAAACAAATTCCCGCATTAATAAGTTTTGGTGTAGCACTTTCGTTTAAATTACAAGCGATGTTTTTAGCACCTTTATTATTAATTTTATTGATTAAAAAAAGAATATTTTGGTTTTATTTACCAATAATTCCTTTAGTATATACAACAGCAATGTTACCCGCTTGGATTGCTGGTAGACCAATAAAGGAATTACTATTAGTATATTTTGAACAATCTAATAAATATAAAGAACTAGCTAAAGGTGTACCGAATCTTTATCAATGGATTTCTAACGATTATTATAATATTGTAGTACCAATAGGTTTACTATTAACTGTAACTGCGATATTTTTGTTAGCATATCTTGTCTATAGAAGTAAATTAGAAATAACTCAAGATAGACTCATACATTTAGCGACAATATCGGTATTTTTTATGCCATATTTATTACCCAAAATGCACGAAAGACATTTTTATCCTACGGATATTTTATCTATTATCTTTGCTTTTTACTTTCCCCAATATCGTTGGGTAGCAATATCAGTGCAACTGGCATCATTTTTTAGTTATTTGGAAGCATTTAATGTAAATAGTCCAATATATATCAAAATCTTTTCTATACCTTTAGGTTTTACATTATGGTTTATAATTTGCAATTCTGATATGATTCGTAAAAAACCTAATATATTTTAAAAAATCAAAAATTGATAAATAAATAATTAATAAGAGGTAAATAATATAGTGAAAAATTCAATTATAAATATTAAAAATAATAAATTGCTGGTAATTATTCCGATTAGCATTTTAATATTACTAATATCTAGTATTGCTAGACATGAATTATTTAATTCAGGAGGAGACTTAGCATTTTTTGATCAATGTGTTTACTTAATTAGTCAGGGTAAAAATCCTATTTCTTCTGTGCTTGGTTTTCATGCTTTAGCTGATCATGCAGCTTGGATTTTATACCCAATTGCTTTATTATATAAAATTTATCCGACTGTTTATTGGCTGTTTTTAGTTCAGTCTTTATCGTTATCTTTAGGTGCTATACCTGCCTATTTTTTGTCAATTAACGCAGGTTTAAAAGAAAGTCAAGCAATAGTAATAGTAGTGATATACTTACTCTACCCTCTCATTTATAATGCTAATTTACTAGAATTTCATCCAGATACAATAGCTGTTCCTGCATTGTTCATGGCAATTTTATCTGCCAGGAAACAAAAAATAGTTTGGTTTTGTGCAAGTGTTATAGTTATTTTGGGATGCAAAGCTGTACTTTCCTTAACAGTAGCAGCTATGGGTGTTGGTTTGCTTTTATTTGAAAAGCGACAACTATATGGTATAATAGCAATTGCTACTGGTATAGCATGGTTTTTAATTGCTAATAAAATCATTATTCCTTTTTTTGGTCATGATGCAGCATTAATTAATCGTCATCTTTATCGTTATAGTTACTTAGGTAACTCATTTTCTGAAACATTAAAAATTATTTTGTTGCAACCAAAACTTATTTTTAGCAATATTTTTAGTTTGATTAATTTAGAATATTTATTTTATTTATTCGTGCCTGTAATATGGGGTTTAAGACCTAAATATATGATATATATGATAGCTGCAATTCCTTGTTTAGCTTTAAACTTGCTTGCTGATCATCCGTCACAAAAAAATTTAATCTGGCATTATTCTTTACCAATAATTCCTTTTTTGACATTATCACTAATTGCTTATGTAGCAACACATCAAAATTTGATAAAACGTAAAAAAGCAATTATTTTATGGTCATTATTTTGGTTTTTCGCATTAGGTAAATTTGGCTTTTTTGCTGGAAAATATTTGAAAAATTTAGATAATTTGCAAGCGACAAAAGAAGCAATATCTTTAGTTAAAACCCAAAATAGCGTTCTCACTACAGATATCATTGTACCACATCTAGCTCATAGAGAGTTAATAACTTTTAAATATAATATTAATGAATTAAATAATTTCCATTATATATTGATTAATGTTCGTAATCCTGGTTTAGTGGCAAGTAAAGCAGATTATAATAATTTGGTTAATCAATTAAAAACAAATTCAGAATTAAAATTAAAATTTCAAAAAGATGATGTATATTTATTTGAAAAGAGATGAATTTTTACTAATATGCTAAAGCTTAAAAAGCTTAACTTCATTGATCATAGTTTATTTTTTATCATGCTAATTTGGCTATCTAGTAGGGTACTAATAGCTTTTACCATGTTAATAATTGCTCCCTTATTTCCGGTTGCATCAAACGGTGTTATTGCTACCTTTAGTTGGGATGTTTTCCATGCTTGGGATAGTGTTTGGTATGAAAAGATTGTCACTAATGGATACGATTTTTCTAGCGATGTAAAACAAATTCATACAGTAGCTTTTTTTCCTTTATTCCCATTATTATGTCGTTTATTAATGACTATTGGTTTACCTTTTAAAATCGCCAGTTTTTTAGTAAATAACTTAGCATTTTTAGCGACATTAATTATACTTTATTTCTGGGTAGAAGAACTTTATGGTAGAAGTGCTGCAAGGTGGATAATAACAACTTTAGCATGGTGTCCTTATTCCATTTATGGAACGGTAATTTATACTGAAGGTTTATTTTTATTATGTACTACCTCTGCTTTAAGAACTTTTGAAAAAAAACAATATACCTGGGCAGCTTTTTGGGGTGCATTATCAACTGCAATAAGAGTACCCGGAATTACATTAATACCTGCTTTTTTATTTGTTTCTTGGAAAGAAAAAAGACCTATAAAAGCCTATATCTCTAGTTTAACTAGTGCATTAGGTATCATTATTTATAGTTTATATTGTCAAATTGAATTTGGTGATGCTTTGGCTTTTTTTCATGCACAACAAGCATGGAGAGGAGATTTAAAAGGTTTTGCTTGGCAAGGCTGGTGGCAAATGATAATGCAAATAGTCATGGGTTTTAATAATTGGAAGTATGGATATATTCAACAACCTTGGCATCCATTATTATTTTTAATAATTATGGTTAGTGGTTATCTTTTGTACCATTTTCGTTTACAGTTAGGTTTTAAAAAAGTACACTATGGATTTTATTTTCTGTGGCTATTAATGTGGTTATTAGCAGGAGATGAATTATTTAAAGTAGTAATTGTTTTTGGTGGGATATATTTATTATGGTTTTTTCGTTATCAAATTCCTCTTGTTACCTTTGTGTATGGACTATGTTCCTATGGCTTAATTCTAAATACTGGAATTACTCCTTCGGCTGAACGTTATGCTTATGGTATTGTATCTTTATCCATTGTCTTTGGTTTATTACTGGAACGCTATTCTCGTTTAAGATACCCAGTAATGTTTTTTTTCTCTTTACTTATGGTGATATTTTCTATTCGTTTTGCCAGAGATTTATGGGTAGCTTAAAGATAAGAGTTTATCTAATATTTGGTAAAATTAAACTAAATTTTTCCACTGTTTTCACAACCTTACTCTCCTTTAAATTCATTTTCTGCAAAGTCTCATTATCCACCAACAAATAAAATTTATGAACAAACTTATCTTGTAAATCTGCAAGAGATGTAGGAATAACTTTACAATCACTATAAAAGTCTAAACTAGGACGACTATCAGGAAAAGAAGTATAAATTTCTGTTCCTGGTGGAATATTATCCCTAATTAATGCTGCAACTGGTAAAACGGAGAATTTTTCATTTAACTCCCATATCCATGACTGGGAACTCATTAACATTACTAAAACTAAATACATTCCCGCAAATAAAACCGGGATAAATTGACGGTTATGCTGATTAATAAACCATGATGTGATTCCCATAGTGACTGCTAAAATAATGCTCATAACAATTAACAATGGCTGTTTATCAACTATACTAAAATAAACACAACCTACTAAACCAATAATAACTAAAAATGCAAAAAATCCCGTCAAAAATCTGGTTTTAAACTTATCTTCTTGCCAAATATAACTTAAATTAGCCCCAATTGCTAAAGCTAAAAATGGGTATACAGGCATAATATACCAGGGTAATTTGGTACTCATTAAAGAAACTATGGCAAAATAAACAATTGTACCAATGAGAGTTAAACAACCCCAAGCAGTATGACGATTTTTCCAACTTAAATATAAGCCTCCTGGCCAAAATAACAACCAGGGAAAACCATATTTTATCACTTCCAGTAAATAATACCAAATCGGACCGGTATTACCTTCTACAGCTTTTCCCAGTCTATCAAAAGCTTGGGACTGAAAATGCACTTCTAAGAAAATATTACCATAATGTTGCCATTGAGCAAAATACCAAGCAATAGCAGGGAAATTTCCTAAAAACATTCCTATCCATAGAAATGGATTTTTAAATATAGCTAATTGTTTATTAGCAATGATAAATAAACCTGCTATTCCTGCTAAAACTACTACTAACATTCCCTTTGTCAGAGTAATTAAACCCAAACAAAATCCGATACCAACAGCATATTTTCGATCATGACGCGCTTTGAGAACACAAAATAATAATAATAAGAAAAAGGAAATAGTCATTCCATCTAACATTGCTAGTCTACCATGACGGACTACAGGCAATAATGTTAAATAAACCAAAGCCGAAAATAAAGCTGGTAAAGTTTCTGTAAAAATTAACCTTCCAATTAAGTAAAGTAAAGGAACTCCTAACGCGGTTAAAAATGCTCCCGGAAATCTAGTAGTAAATTCTTGTATTCCTCCTGCATGATAGCAAATAGCAATTAACCACTGCATTAAAGGTGGTTTTAATAAAAAAGGATCTCCTTGAATGGTAGGATAAACCCAGTTACCAGTACGATAAATTTCTCTAGCAACTATAGCATAAGTACCTTCATCCCAATCTCGTAAAGGTAAATTTCCCAGAAACATTAACCATAAAACCAAAGACGCTACCAATAACCCTAATAACCATTGTTTACTGTTCATATTTTAGAAGTGAATTAAGGGGAGAAATTTCATAATATTTGTCACTGTTTTTAAAGTTTTTAATTCTGGGATATCTGGTTTTATTTTTTCTACCATTATTAACTGCTTTTCGGCTTGTCTGGGTTGAAAGTCATATAAATAAACAACTCCTAAATAAAGCCAAGTATAAGGATTTTTTGCATCATATTTAGTTAATTCTGTTAAATTCTGAATTAATTCCGGTGCTTTGCGCTGTAAAAGTTGTGATAGCACTAGAGTATAACGCCAATTTAAGTTATTTGGCTGATTTTTTAAGTAATAATTAGCAGCAAATTCAATTTGTTTTAAATAGTCTTGAGTCGCGTCATATTGATTAAAATTATCTATCTGGACAAAGATATTATCTAAATTGCCATTTTGTAATTCTACTGCTAATTGTGACATTCGAGAAACTAAATCTAAAGGTGGTGTTTTTGTTGATTTTCCTGTATCTGTAACATTTACAGTTATATCAGAACTATTTAAACTATTTAAAGGTGTAATTTTACCAGTAATTCTATCTAAATATAATGCTGATAGTTGATATTTTCCTGGTGGTAATTCCTTGGGAATAAATGTAGCTAGATTCTCAATGACTCGAAAATTTCCCTGGGGATGACATTTTAAGCCACAATATAAATTACCTAAACCAATTCCATGATCATGATACCAAGCTGATTGACCATTTTGCCATTTTAATAGTAACAAACCATTTTGTAATTCATCCCATGAACCAGTTATTTGATAAGTAACGGAGTTATTTTTACCTATTATAAATTGATTAGCAGTTATAACTTTTTCTAAAGTAACTGATTTCTGATCATGCTGATCATTATTTAATTTTTTAATTAATTTTTCAACAACTATCTGAGGATTTTTCCGATGATATAATCTTAATTTATCACCATGAGGTAATACCCAATCACTTTGTAATTTTAAATCAGGAGAAGTTTCTATCAAAGATTTTAATTTGCGTTTAGTTTCTCCCTTTTCTCCCGGTTCTTCTGGTTCATTATCTTTGGTGACATACCAAGATAAATACTGTAAATCTTGATCTACTTGCGATAATTTCATGGTTAATTTTCTCCCATAGACGCGAAAATCAGCCAATGTACCAAAATAATCTAAGGTAAACTCATTAACTTGGGGTGTAGAAACGGGAACTACTCCTAAAGTTGTTTTTAAATATGGGGTAGTTTGATGAATTTTCTCGATTAATTCAGCAAGAGGATATTTTTTACTTTCATTATTTGGTAAATGTTTTCCTCCATAAGCTTGAATTAGAGGTAAAGGAAATAAATTATTTAGTAAAATTATACCACTTACTATAAAAATTGCTAATCTTAATTTATTAAACCAGATATTTTCAATTAAATTAAAAAAGTAAGCTAAAATTAAACTAATTACCGGAAAACAAGGAAGAATAAATCTAATGTCTTTGTTTGTCCCCAGAGAACAAATTACATAGCTACCAATTAGAAAAATAAATAACCAATTTAAAGCGGATTTAGCCAAATTATCTTTAACTGCATTTTGACTAAATCTAGATTTAAAAAGATAAATTAACAAAATACCAATACTCACAAATAATATCGGAAAACCAACAGTTTCTGGGATAGTTTGCGGATAATATAACCAACCAGCAATAGTTGTCGCAGCAGGATCACCTTCTCCTTTTCCCACATTATTAGCATTTAATGCAGAGGTAATAATAGTTAACCAATTTAAACTATACCAAGAACCACAAATTAACCAAGCTAAAATTAAAGATAACCCTGTTTGAATTAGTTTAATAAATTTACGGTTGCTGATAAAAATAATTAATGTGTAGATACTAGGAATAAGAATAAAAATAAAACCTGTGGGTTTTGCTAACATAATTAACCCTATTCCTACCCCCAATATCAAAGTTAATATCCATGATACAAAACCAGTATAACTATCTTTCCAAATTGTTAAAATGGTGAAAGTAGCTATGACAATAGACGTTAAACCATAATCTAATAAATAATCAGTTCGCATAATTCCCATAATGGGAAATAATAAGCAAAATATGCTGGCTGTGATGCCAATTTTTCGGTTTTTAAATAAATAATTCCCTAAATGATATACTGATAAAATAATTATAGCTGTATATAATAAATTGACTAAACTCGCTTGATCATAACCTCTACCAAATAATACCAAAAATGGTACAGTACAAATATACACAAAAGGAGCGCGATAACTGGGGGTTAATTCCCACAGAGATAACCACCAATTACCTGATAAAATATTCAGGTTTTGAAAAATTTGATAATGGTGCAATGCTCCTGTTAAATGGGCGCTTTGATCATAAGATGGAATAGATTCATCTAAGAAAAACCATGTTCTATCTATCAGTAATCCTATCAACCAAATTGTTAATAGTATGATATAGTCTTTATTGACTTTCAGATAACGGTAATCATTCATTATGTTTTGATTTTCAGGTAATTAAATTTTAAAGATATTCAAGCAATTTTATCATTATGAACCAGCCTATCTATTCCCTAGTTATTCCCATTTATAACGAATCAGAAAACATCACAGAGATGTATAGCCGATTACATCATGTCATGGAACAATTAGACGGTGATGCTGAATTAATTTTAATAGATGATGGTAGCCGCGATCGCTAGTGGGTTAATTATGGACAGGATAAATGGTTAGGTTAAATTCAATGATAAAATATGCAATAACTACCAAATTACATCAACAGGATATTGAATAATTTGACTATCTACAGTTAAAATTGCCATGTTTTCCACCTGACTCTGGGCAATAATAATCCTATCAAATGGATCACGGTGTAAATCAGGTAAATTTGCTACTTGTAAAGCATGAACCATTTGAATTGGTAAACTCTGGAAACGATTTATTTTTAACCGACTGGGAATATATGTTTCTGGAGGTTCAGGTAAACTTAGTTTTCCTAAACGTACCTTAATCACAATTTCCCACGCACTTGCAGAACTTAAGAATAACTCATTACTAGGGTCGGTAATGATTTTGTCAGCGATAGATGAAAGTTGTGAATCATCTGTAACCCACCAAATAAAGACGTGGGTATCAAGTAATACTCTCATTCTGAATGTCTAGGGGATTAAGAAAATCTTTTAAAATATCTTCTGGTAAAGGTGAGTTAAAATCAGGAGCAATAACCACCTTACCACGGTCTAAACCCGGTATTCGCGCTAATGGCCGGTGAGAAAAAGGTATGATACGAGCAACAGGAGTACCAGCTTGAGAAAGAATAACTTCTTCTCCTGACAAAACTCGACGGAGTAATTCTCCAAAATCACCTAAGTTGTCTGGAAGTTCTGCATTATACATTGCTATCATTACTTAGTGGTAACATTAATGTCAATTCTTGAGCTTGTACTTTAATTTTACAATAGTTTAAATTGATTTTGTTTATCAAGCCTTGATTACCAACTTTACAGCCAGTCAATTATAACTGTGAACCAACCTATCTACTCCCTAGTTATCCCCATTTATAACGAATCAGAAAACATCACCGAGATGTATCGCCGATTACATCATGTCATGGAACAATTAGACGGTGACGCTGAATTAATTTTAATAGATGATGGTAGCCGCGATCGCTCTTTAAGTATGATGCGCGAATTACACCATCTTGACAACCGAGTACATTATCTCAGTTTGGCTCGAAATTTTGGACATCAAATTGCCGTTACTGCGGGCTTGAACTTTGTCCAAGGTAAATGTATCATTGTTATGGATGCTGATCTTCAAGATCCACCAGAATTAATCTTAACCATGATTGACAAATGGCATCAAGGATATCAAGTAGTTTATGCCCAACGGACATCCCGTCAACAAGAAACCTGGCTCAAACGCTTGACTGCATATCTTTTTTATCGCATTCTCCGACGCTTGGCTAAAGTTGATATTCCCGAAGATACAGGAGACTTTTGTTTAATGGATAGACAGGTCGTAAATATCCTTAATTCTATGCCAGAACGTAATCGCTACATTCGCGGTTTACGTGCTTGGGTAGGTTTTCGACAAACTTCTGTACCTTTTGCACGAGATCCCCGCTTTGCTGGTACAGTAAAATATACATTTGGTAAATCTTGGGCTTTAGCAATTGATGGTATTATCTCCTTTTCCACAGTTCCTTTAAGGCTGGCAACTTATATAGGCATATTATCAGCTTTTATTGCCTTGTTTATGATATTATTAGTTTTGTATTGGCGTTTATCCGAACCATTCTCCCCCATAATTGGTTACACATTAATTACAATTTCCATGTTTTTTCTTGGTTCAGTTCAATTAATTTGTATTGGTATTTTAGGTGAATATATTGGCCGAATATACGAAGAAGTAAAAGGTCGTCCTCTTTATACATTAAAAGAAACTGGAGGTTTTACAAAAAACTGAAATATTAAACTAAAAAAACCATACCATTTAATAGTTTTAAATCACCAAAATCTAGAGGTGCAAGTTCTAGTCCCTCAATTATATTTTATGAGGGGATGAAATTCCATCAATAACCGTTATTAATAAAATCAAGATAATATCAGTGTCAATACCAGAATTTAGTTTACTGTTAATGTCAGTCCTCATTAGTGTTGCTGGACAATTCTTTTTGAAAATGGGAGCAATCAAATTAGGTAAAGTGCATGGAGGGAACATTATTAATCTCATTCTCAACATGATCACCATACCAGAACTTTTATTAGGATTAACCTGTTATGGTATTGGTGCTGTAGCCTATATCCTACTACTAACAAGAGTTAATCTGAGCGTCGCTGCTCCCGCAGTATCAGTTGGTTATATATTTTCCGTATTCTTAGGGTATTTTATTTTAAAAGAACCTATTTCTCCTACCCGTGTTTTTGGATTAGGTTTGATTGTTACTGGGGTAATATTAGTGGTTTGGAAAAAGTAAAATTAAGACAACAGACCCTAATTTTCTCGACTAAATCCACTATCATTGAGAAGTTGTCAATCAGTGATCAAAATATCTCCACCCAAGATTAGAATAGTAGCTAACGTGACTACTAAATATCATTCACAAATGAGAAACTATATTCAGTTAATTATCATATAACTACTGGTGGCATTAAGGAAAAAATCATTTTTTCTTGAAGATCAAACCATAATCTAAGTAGTAAAACATACCTGAATTCCCAAGTAACTCATACTTCACAGTATGGCAAAAAATCTCAATCTTTAGAAAAATGTGTTATAACCTACCCTCAGAGCCATCATTGCTATCATTGATTGTTCATTCCTTGAAGGAGTCACACTGTGGAAAATAATAAGTCATTTTTTGGGACACAGGGAATATTAATCGCATTAGTTGGCCTAACTGGTACCCTAAGTATTGCTTTAATGATTCTATTTAAAAATAAAACCTCTGATGCCCAAAGTCCAAGCATCAGCGTTGAAATTAATAATACTACTGCTAATGTTAAAACTCAGCAGCGGTTAGAAGAATTAAAAACAGAAATGCTCACCAGTTGGCAACAACAAGCACAAGCAAAAGGGTTTTCTACTGATGTACCATCTAATTTCCAAGGGATTGTAATTAGTGAAGCTAAACTTCCCCCAGAAAAAAAAGTTATCGCCCTAACCTTTGATGATGGACCTTGGCCTAATACTACCGCCAAAGTATTAGATATTCTCAAAAAAAATCGAATTAAAAGCACATTTTTTGTAGTTGGACAAAATGTCAAGAATTATCCCGACTTAACAAAACAAATAGTTGCAGATGGTCATATTATTGCTAACCATACTTGGCATCACTGGTATCATCAGATGAACGCACAAGCGGCAGCCTATGAAGTAGCAAATACCGGAGACATCATTTATCAAACCACAGGGGTGAGAACCAGTCTGTTCCGTCCTCCAGGAGGAATCATGAATAACGGAGTCGCAGCTTATGCTAAAAACAATAAATATGCTGTTATTATGTGGTCGGCTGATTCCATGGACTACTCTCGTCCCGCTGTACCCCGGTTAATGAATAATATATTTAGAGAAGCTAAACCAGGTGGTATTGTATTAATGCACGATGGTGGCGGTGATCGATCTAATACTGTCAAGGCCTTGCCAGAAATCATTAGTCGCTTTCGTAAACAGGGTTATGAATTTGTCACTGTTCCCGAACTGTTGGAAATGCAAGATCAACATCCACAGTTAACTGCTAAGAATAAATCGAAATCTCCACAATTGCAAAAACCCAAGAAACCTTAAATAAATAAAGTCAGAATCAGGATACCCAGGATTAAAGGATGAACAGGATGAATAAGCTGTTGGACATTTAGATTGTATATTGCTCACAACTAAAACTCTTGTGGAACAGGCATCCGGCCTGTTTTAATTATGCAAATTAAATGTTTTTCAGCTTATACCAATTCTGTATGAAGATGCACATAATCGTAATTAAATCCTGTAAATCCTGGACATCCTGATTCAGACAAAAAAAGATGAAAGGATGAACAGGATAAATACAGATAAAGTAGACATCTCTAAATACGCAATGAGTGGGGATGTTGTGACGTTTTATCAAGGAATTACGGGGTTGACTAATTCTGAAGTCTATTCTAGTGGTTATTATTTGGAGTTGATGGCTAAAAAACGAGATGAGTTACTTTCGGTTGTTGAACCTCAAGGTGATGTGGGAAAGCAGTTGAGTTTGTTTTGAGTGGGGGATTATACTAATGATCAGCGATCGTCTACGGTGATGGGGCGATCGCCTACAATTTTTTGTCTTTCCAGATTACACTTTTATAGATTTGTGAAGTGTTCAAAATAAATCTATTTTGGCACAGTAGTTTTATTAATGTTTTTTCGTAATCTCTCCTAAAATACATTACTTCTGCATCAATCAAAGACATTACACAGATATTTGACATCGTAAATTGGTTTCTCAGTTTATATTTGGCTATTTTTCTTCCTAACATACTTCATTCTTAACGATGATTTAAAGAGACGACCAACCCTAAGTTGCCCTGAATAATCTGGACGATCTTCAAACATCCCTACATTTTTCATTCGTTCAATTGCATTTCTAATTTCTTTTGCGTCTATACCCACTTTTGAAGCAAGTTCTGCAATACATTCATCCAGCTTAAATGGAGTCTTTAACCCTTCAAAAGCATCTAGTAAAGCTTTAATTTTGTCCTGATTTTGATTAGGATCGTCCGAAAGACTGATTAAGTAATTTAACTCAGATTGAAGTTGACCTAAATACTCTCTAGCTGCTGCTTCATGAGCAGTGAATAGAAGACTTTGGTTTATCTTGCCATCTTTAATTTGCGAACCTTGAAAAGAATCAACAGCAGTCGGTTTTGGATCAGCAATTACTTGAAGGAACTTATCAAAAACTCGTGGATAATATCTGAGTTTATCACTTGTGCTAATTTCAGGTCTATCACTTGCACTATCCGCAAAATATGTTTTTAGGAAGGTTTTTGTAGCCAGATTATTTCTACGTATTTTTTCGGGGAAAACCATCATTAAAAGAGCTTCACAAGCCTCAACTGAGAGAGAACCTTTGAGAATTTCAGATCGATGTTCTTCTATATCTCTAATCAAATCTATAAAATGCTCTTTATACCACGGAATCTGGGTTATGCGCGACAAAATAAAATTGAAAATTTTTTGTGTATCCCAGCTAAGATAAAGGCTTTTACCATACAGTTGTTGTTCAATATTTTGATAGCCTCGTCCGGCAAGATCACTTCTAATAAAGACCTTAATGTGTATGTATCTAGATAGCCTAGAATCTGTTTCAACAGTTTGCATAAATCTAAAAAGAGCTTCAGCATAGGCGAAAATAAGTTTGGCATTAAATGCTGTTTCAAGACCATCTATCAAAAAAGTACGTTTTGGCTTTCCCTGTATCTTTTCAAGAATCCGCAAAATTGGGTCATCGTCTATAGGCTGCTTCATCTCTTCGGAAAACAATCTTGCTAGTTCTTCGGTAAATGTTTCAGGTGCATCAATTGCAGCAGAAAGTAAATGCCACCATAGCGTTTCAGGTGCATCTTTATAAAGATCTGCTGCTCTAGATAATTCTGGACTAGGAGACTTTAGCCCTTTACCATCTTTGCTGTTTGAATCAACTAATAATGGTTCACCAATCTTTGCTTTTGCAAGCTCTCGGAGTAACCGAGTCTTACCTGTTCCCTTCCGTCCTAAAATGTAGGAAATTGAATTATTAGGGACACTGAGTTCTCGAAGAGCTTCTGTTTGAATCAAATCACCTTCGTCAGAAGCACCACTTGGACTAAGAACTGGAGCATTTTCGGTTATATCCTCAGTTTTTTTAGAACTAACATCAAGAATGCTACGCAGTTTAGTGAGTGATTCGATACTCAAACCAGACAACTGACTCTTATCTGGTAATCTGCTTTGCCGAAAAGCACTGTCATAAGACCAAACAATCCAGTGGTCTTCAAGTTCAACAGAAGAAATTTCAGCCTCTTCTTTAAAATCATCTGAGGTTTCAGCAGCTTCAGAGATTGTTTCAGCAAGAATATCCAACAGCGAATCAATCTGCGTGTTATTACGTTGCCGATACGAGTCTAAGTTTTCATCATCTGGTTTCCACGAAACAAAAACACCAGGGTTAGCAAAGTTAGTTCGGAGAACTGATTTGATAAATTGCTGGGCAGGTCTCCACTGCTCATCAAGCCGTACACAAACAACTGTCGGGGCTGGAAGTACACTCATCCAGGGTAAGGTTACAGGTGAAAGTCCTGATCTATGATCAATTAATAGAACATCATATATTTTTTCAGTTGCAAACTGCACAATACGTCGAGCAGCATCTTCGATAATCATAGGTTCTAGAGCGCAACGAAGGGCAAAAGCAGATGCATCAATATCAAATTCTGCCGATTCGGGTCTGCAAGCTAATAAGTCTACGTATCCTCTCCCTTCTGCGGGTGTTCTGACACGCTGAGGAATTATTTCTGATGTAGATTGAATAACTCCTAGTAAAGTTCCCGATAGAGCGCGAGAAGTCCTAGCATAGAGTATATCAAGTGAAGGAGCTTCAATATCACTGTCAACCACAAGGACTTTCCATCCATCCTCTGCTAAGGCTGTTGATAGCAGTCCAAGAAGGGTTGAACGAGCTTGACCTCCCTTGTAACCGTAAAAGTGAATAACTTTAATCTCTGTACGTGGCTTCTCTGTAAAACCTACTTTTTCTAGTTCCTGATTGATAAGGGCACTAAGCCAATGATGACCTCGATCTCTATGATTAGGATATTCTGATAAAAATTCATCATAAGTAAGTAATCGTAATGAAAGCAGAGAATTTCGCAGGACTTTTCGTAGTTCTGCCACACTAGTCTCGATTAAAATACAGAAACTAAACTCGCGTTCATCCTGCTCAAGGTCAGTAAAGCTAGGTGATATACAAATTATATGGACATATGGAAATCGAAATACTGTTTTGATTTCCCCAATTCGTTTTGCTGCTTTCAGAAATTGATTTACATTTATCATAGGTTTATTCCTTTGCTGATCAGGCTAGTTCTAATATCCTTAATAATTTCTAAAGCTTCTTGTAATTGTGTATCTGTGGATTTTCCAGGAAAATCAGTTTCATGCCTGAGATATCTAATATCAGGATAACGATTAGCATCAACGTTAACCTCAGTTCCGTCTCTGTCGGTGCAGTATAAAGCGGAAAGTTTAGAGTCTAGCTGTGATCCTAGAGACGTTTCACATAAATCATTAGTGAGCCAATCAATAATACGGTGCCCTGTTTTCCATGAGCCAGATTGATGAAAGTGATCCTTTATTGAAAGCTCTAGGACTACCAACGAACAGTACAAGCATAAAAGAGGATTGCTAAAATTTGACCCACCAACTTGAAAAGAGTTCTTATTGTAGCTGTGTGGCATAGTGAATAAATCGAGAATCTAGATCTATATCTAGGCTAATTTTGTTGTTATCAATTATATATACTAAAAGGTATAATGAATAATCTTACGGTATTTATATAGTTGCTCGAAAATTCAAAATAAGCTTAGATTGTAGCATGATTCGACCTTGAGATCATGCTTATTCTAAATATGTAGCAATTATCAAATTTATCACCATATCAACCTCTAAACATACGTGGATTAAGGTTTCAAACACCAACTTTAAATGAGCGATCGCTCATGTACGACAATACAATTGCCGTACTACCATGCCAACATACTTATACTTTGGTGAAAACGAATTCTTTCTAACTCGCACCATCAAACAACTAAAAACCCACACTCTAGATCAACAATGGGCAAACTTTAACTATACAGAATACCCCCCAGAATCTAAAGAAACCATTCCTCAAGCATTATCCCATATCATGACACCACCAGTTGGGAGTGGAGGAAGATTAGTACACCAACAGCACATTACTGGGAGTTTGTTCAAAAGAAATTTTGTTGCAGTTGGAGTCCATTCTCCCCAAAATTCCCTCAACCAATAACCTCCTGATCACCAACACTCACAAACCTGACACGAGAAATAAATCAGTCAAACTCCTACTGGAATACGCACAGGTAAAAGAATAAATCCTGGACATCCTGATTCAGACAAAAAAGGATTAAAGGATAAACAGGATAAAGTATTTAATTAAATCCTGTAAATCCTCAAATCCTGTACATCCTGATTCAGACAAATTACACAGAACTTAATTGTTTTTCTGCCACTTTAGCCTCTGGACTGTCAGCTTCAGATGGTGGTACTAACTGCCAGAATTTGGGTAAATACTCTGGCCAATTAGCGATAATTTCTAAGGCTTTGGGTGAACCAGTTTTATCAGCGTGAGCTTTAATTAAATCATACAACTGTTTTTCACCCACATCACTCACAACCCGCTGCACCTTGACAATAGCATGATTCACTAAAGCTGGGAAATTACCCGTTTCATCCAAGAAATAAGCCAAGCCACCGGTCATACCCGCACCAACGTTGCGGCCAACCTTACCCAGAACAACAATCACACCACCAGTCATATACTCGCAACAGTGATCACCGGCCCCTTCAATTACGGCTGTACCTTTGGAGTTCCGCACCGCAAACCGTTCTCCGGCCAACCCATTAGCAAATAATACCCCACCAGTTGCACCATAAAGGCAAGTATTACCCACAATCACATTTTCCGCTGGGTTATAAGTCGCATTGGCTGGGGGTTTAATCATAATTTCCCCACCGTTCATACCCTTACCTACATAGTCATTAGCTTCCCCTACTAGATTAAGAACTACACCATCTAGATTAAATGCGCCAAAACTTTGCCCCACACTGCCTTGGAAATTCAGGTTAATTTGCCCTGTAAAGCCTTTGTCACCGTATTTATGAGCAATTACCCCAGTTAACCTAGAACCGACGGTTCTATCAGTATTTACGACGGTGTAGGTTTTATTAATTGTCCCTTGATCTTCAATCGCAGCTTGGATATCTAAATCAGCTAGTAATTGATCATCTAAAACTGGTCCATTACTGTGAACTTTCTCATGTACCAACCAACTACGATTAACTCTTGTATCTGGTAACTTAGTTAAACAATCCAGATTCAGCGCTTGAGTTTTATTCAATTTGATTTCGGGAGGCACCGTTAATAAATCAGCCCGGCCAATCACTTCTGATAGAGAACGATATCCCAATTTAGCCAACAGACTCCGCACCTCTTCCGCAATGAAGTAAAAGAAATTTACAACATGATCAGGAATACCAGTAAACCGTTTCCGCAATTCTTCCTTCTGAGAAGCTACACCGACGGGACAATTATTAGTGTGGCAAATCCGCGCCATAATGCAGCCTTCCGCAATCATTGCTATGGAACCGAATCCGAACTCCTCAGCACCCATTAACGCGCCAATTAGGACATCCCAGCCGCTTTTCAGACCACCATCTACACGCAAGATAACGCGATCGCGTAACCTGTTTTCCATCAATACCCGATGTACTTCTGTTAAACCCAATTCCCAAGGACTACCAGCGTGTTTAATAGAAGACAGTGGTGATGCACCTGTACCGCCGTCATGTCCCGAAATTTGGATAATATCGGCGTTAGCCTTAGCTACACCTGCTGCAATTGTCCCAATTCCGATTTCTGCCACTAATTTCACCGAAACTTGGGCTTTTGGGTTAATTTGGTGCAAGTCAAAAATTAACTGGGCTAAGTCTTCAATGGAATAAATGTCATGGTGGGGTGGTGGTGAAATTAAAGTTACACCGGGTTTAGAACGCCGCAACATAGCAATATAGGGGCTTACCTTTGGTCCTGGTAGTTGTCCACCTTCTCCCGGTTTTGCACCTTGGGCAATTTTGATTTCAATTTGTTGGGCTGTGGCTAAGTATTGGGGAGTAACGCCAAACCGTCCTGACGCTACTTGTCTAATGGCACTTGCAGCAGTATCACCATTTCTTAAGCCATTTAAATGGGGAAGAGTAGGAGATTTACCAGCAGTATCAACATCATTCAAAGCGTTATAACGAACAGGATCTTCCCCACCTTCACCAGAATTAGATTTACCGCCAATGCGGTTCATAGCGATCGCTAAAGTTTCATGTGCTTCTCGTGATAAAGCTCCTAAGGACATCCCACCTGTACAGAATCGCTTAACAATATCCTGAATTGACTCTACCTCTTCTAAAGGAATCGACGCGCGTTCACTGTGAAAATCTAGTAAATCACGTAGCGCCGTCACTGGTCTACCTTTAAGATGCTGTTTATAAACTTCATAATGGTCATATTGTTTACCATTAACCGCCTTATGCAGTGACTTAGCTAATTCCGGGTTATTACTATGATATTCACCACTGGGACGGTATTGAACAAAACCTAAGTTTTCCAACTTATTAGCCGTCAATTCTGGGAAAGCTTTACTGTGGAACGATAGCACCTCTTGTGCCAATTCACTCACACTTAAACCACCAATGCGAGAAGTTGTCCCTCGGAAACCCAAAGCTAACAAATCACCACCAATACCAATCGCTTCAAATATTTGTGCTGCTTGATAACTAGAAAGCAGGGAAATTCCCATCTTTGAGAGGATTTTCAGCAAACCCGATTCTATAGCTTGACGATAATTTTCGATGGCTTGGTTTAAAGTTAAAGTAGCAATTTTGCCCTTAGTCATAAACTGCTGAGTTTTCGGTTCAGCCCACCAAGCACTGACAGTATCTAAAGCCATATAGGCACAAACAGCACCCGCACCATAACCCAACAGACAGGCAAAATGATGGGTACTCCAACATTGAGCGGTATCCACAATTAAGGATGTTTTCATCCGTAACCCTTTGCTGATTAAGTAATGGTGAACCGCACCAATAGCTAATAAAGGAGGAATATAAGTATATTCCGCAGCAATACCTGTACCTGTACGGTCACTTAAAATTAAGATCTTCGCACCAGCCCGCACCGACTCAGCCGCTTGTTTTTGCAAAGATTCCACGGCCGTTTTCAAACCATCTGGTCCTGTAGCAATGGGAAATAAAGTTGATAACTCAGCCGTAGCAAATCCTGACAACTTAATTGCTTCTAACTCTGTTTGAGTGACAACGGGTGACTCTAACTTGAGTCTGCGGGCGTATTCTGGTTTAGGTTCTAATAAATTCCCCTTTTCACCCAACTCCACAGTTAGAGACATTACCAGCTTTTCCCGTAAAGGGTCAATAGCTGGGTTGGTAACTTGGGCAAAGCGCTGTTTAAAATAGTCATACAGCAAATGGGATTTTTCTGACAGCACAGCCAAAGGAATATCATCACCCATACAGAAAGTCGCCTCTGCACCAGTGCTGGCCATGGGGTGAATCACCATTTCCACATCTTCTATAGTATAACCAAAGGCAATTTGCTGTTGTAATAAGACTTGGGGATCAATTTTGTTAGTAGTCAGTTGTTCGTTGTTCGTTGACAAATACCCATTACCGTTACCATTGCCATTAACTACAGACTTACCCTTCACTAATTGACTCAATTCTAAACGATGCTGTCTCAACCATTCCCCGTAAGGATGTTGTTTAGCAATACGTTGTTTAATCTCCCAATTTTTCAGAATTTCCTGGGTATTTAAATCCACCGCAATCATTTGTCCAGGACCGAGTCTACCTTTTTCGAGAATATTCTCTTCTGGAAAGTCTACCACTCCGGCCTCAGACGCAACCACAATATAATCATCTTTGGTAATCACATAACGGGCAGGTCTTAACCCATTGCGGTCCAATGTCGCCCCAACTTTTTTACCATCACTAAATACTAACAGCGCTGGTCCATCCCATGATTCTTGTAACCCGCTGTAATATTCATAAAAATCCCCAACTTCTGGATATTCAGCCAAAGAAGGTTGATTTTTGTAGGCTTCGGGAACCATCATCATTAACCCTTCTAAGGGGCTGCGTCCTGAACGTACCAATAATTCCAATACATTATCTAACGTAGCGGAATCACTATTATCAATATTTACTAGTGGTTTGAGTTCATCAAAACGATTATGCCAAATTGGATGACTGAGGGTAGCTTCCCGTGCCATCATCCAATTAATATTCCCCAATAAGGTGTTAATTTCTCCATTGTGACCTAATAACCGCATTGGTTGAGCTAAAGGCCATTTAGGCATGGTATTGGTACTAAAGCGGCGATGATATACCGCAAATGCACATTTAAACCCAGGATTTTTTAGATCTTCATAAAAATCCCCTAACACAGCGGAACGCACCATACCCTTATAGACAATGGTTCGACTAGATAAGGAGCATACATAGAAATCTTCAGAAATTCTCCTCCCCGCTTGCATAATGCGTTTACTCGCAATATACAATTCTCTTTCCAACTCATCACCGCTTTTATCGGCACAATAAATCACAACCTGTTCTATATGAGGTTGATTCTCTTTTGCTTGCACCCCTAATACTTCTGGACAAACTGGAACTACTCGCCAGCCCAGTACAGTTAATTTTTCTTCTGTTGCTATTTGCTCAAATGCAGCTTTGGCAGATTTAGCGGCTGTTACATCTTGGGGAAAAAATATCATCCCCACCGCCATATTACTGAGATTGGCAAAATCAATTATACTACTGTTTTCTTGTGCTAATAATTCCCAAGGAATCGCCGTTAATATCCCTGCACCATCACCGGAATCCTGGTCAGCACTACAGCCCCCTCTATGTTCTAAGCAAGTTAACGCAGTTAAGGCCTGATCTAAAATTTCATGACTGGCAATATTTTGACGATGGGCAATAAACCCAACTCCACAAGCATCTCTTTCTTCTACTAACCACTTTTGTCCTGGGTATGTATCTTGAAAATTATCTGACACTGTAGGCTGACCCTGATTTAATGATTGATGACTCATACTTTATTCCTGAAATGTTGAGGTACAGATATTGTTATTACTACTGGAGGGAAATTTCCTCAGTTTTGGCACTGGATAAAAATACATAATTACCAAAATTTAGAGATAACAATTTTAGTTTGAGCTTGACATTTAGCCAAAGCTATATTACCAATGCCTATCTATTTTTTATTTGTTAAACGCACTGTAAAAACAAACTACCTTAATCCAGAACAACCTATAAATCCAACAGTTTTTGAAGTTTGCAGTTTTTTTGCTAATGGCCTATACCATGCAAGAATATTCTGGTTCTTGGCTGATTGCTGACAGTTAAATATTCACCTAAATCAACCTTTTTTACTATATGCCCATTTGACAAGTCCTAAAATATATCTGTGTTTTGCTTATATTTTCACTGCTTATTCATTACCCACCACAGCAACTGGAAATTTCAGATTTAAATCTCCAAATCCAAAATCTTAGAGATTGAGGTAGAGTCTGCGAATTTCAGTTTTAACCCCTAAGACTATCCGCATAGTCCCCAGGATGAGTTTGTATTATTTAAAACAATTACAGTTAGTATTTTTAACATGATAATTGTTTTTGCTCTGTACAAGAGACAGAAACCCAATATGTATAGTATCACGATTATTTCTAGAAAAGATAATTATTTTTTAAATTTCCTGATAAATTTTCCTGGCATTGGGTTTTGTATGATAGCAAAAGTAGTTCACTTTTAAAAATGGCCAGTCAATGATCCTCAAAATGCTTAATTCTGTGTTACCACTACTATCAACAGCACTATATTTAACTACTACTCACGGGGCATTAGCTCAAAATATCCCCAGTTTACCAACTCCCGTGTCTACTTCTTCGAGTGCCGGTAATCAAATTATTCTCAATGGTAGGACGTTACCAGGAGCATGGTTACAGCCAAAACCAACCAGAACCGAGATACAAACCTATCTAAGTGATGGCGCGGTTAAGCAACTCATCGGTATAGATTTACTTAATAGTAGTAATCCTGGACAACAACCAGTACAATGGTTTTCAAGCTCCCTTGTTCTGAATACCAATCTCCGTGGAGGATATCGCTATTTAGATATTACTCAATTAGCGCTTAAACAAGGATGGAAAATTCAGACTAATGGGAACAGTTTAGTAATTTCTACTCCTCCTTCCCAACTCAAAAATATCCGTCTGGGTAAACTACCAACAGGAGATAGAGTTGTTTTAGATTTAGACATGGCCACTCCTTGGCAAGTTCGTCAAGAGTTACCAGTTAAAAAAGTAGTAGATCCTGATGAAATCATTTCTAAATCTACCACACCACCTCATCGAGAATGGACAATCATTTTAGATGGTATCGCTGACTCCGCTTTAATTCAACGTTATAACCCTCAACCTAATATACCAATAACACCCGCATCAATAATTCAAAAGGTGGAAGTGGTAAATAATCAAACAATTGTCCGGTTAAGTGTTCCCTTTGGTCAATCTCCACAGATTAGCACAATTCCCCAACCAAACCGCCTAGTTATTGACATTCAACCTGAGGCTTTAGTAGAAAAGAGTATTACTTGGGCACGGGGGTTACAATGGCGACAGCAGTTTGTGAGCCTAGGAACAGTTCGCTTTCCCGTAGTTTGGTTGGATATTAATCCTAGTGAGGTAGGATTAAGTATTAAACCCATAGTTACAAACTCACAAACACTCACTGGTACAGCCCCTTTATGGCAAACTGCTCAAAATTACTTAGCGGTAGCTGCAATTAATGGTGGTTATTTTAACCGTAATAATAAATTACCTTTAGGGGCAATTCGTCGAGATAATCAATGGCTATCCGGTCCAATTCTCAACAGAGGAGCAATCGCTTGGAATAATAACGGACAATTTTATTTTGGTCGTCTTACCCTCACAGAAACCTTAACCACCAATAATAATCAGCGTTTATCCATAGTCTTACTCAATAGTGGTTATGTTCAACGTGGTATCGCTCGTTATACATCAGTCTGGGGAAATACTTATACACCTTTAACTGATAATGAAAGTATATTGGTGATCGAAAACAATCAAGTAACTAATCAATTACCAGGAGGTAAAAGTGGTATAAATGCTATCATAATTCCTAAAAATGGTTATCTTCTTACCTTCCGTAGTGAAAAACCACAACTACCCATAGGTACAAAAGTTAATCTGACTAGCACCACCACTACACCTGAATTTAGTCGCTATGCTAATATTATTGCTGCAGGTCCTTTATTAGTTCAAAATCGACAAATAGTTTTGGACGGACAAGCGGAAGCATTTAGCCCCGCTTTTATGGCAAGTCAAGCAGTTCGTAGCAGTATTTGTACTAGCTCTACGGGTAATATTATTATTGCTGCTGTACATAATCGGGCTGGTGGTGGCGGTCCAACTTTAGCAGAACAAGCAAAATTAATGCAAACTATGGGTTGTATTAATGCCTTAAATTTAGACGGTGGTAGTTCTACTAGTCTTTATTTAAGTGGTCAGTTACTTGACCGTTCCCCCAATACAGCAGCGCGTGTTCATAACGGTATTGGTATTTTCCTAGAATCTGAATCTGTCAAACCCTAAATTAATTTTTAATGAAGACTTTGTGTAGACATATCAGTTTCAACAGAGGACTTTACTGATTAATGGTGAGTTTTGCTATGTTGAGCAAAGTAGCTAAATCTCATTGACTATTTAGACTAAAAATGGATTTGTTATGTCTCTGTTGTTCGTTGTCAGTGGTCAGTTGTTCGTTGTTCGTTGTTAATTACTAATTACTGAGGTAACTATGGCTAAACTACCAGAAACCGTCCCTATTCATACCCCGTCCCTGCAACCGGCAATTAATTCTAAGAATGTTGCAGCTACTGAATTACGTCCCTGGGGGTCTTTCACAATTTTAGAAGAAGGACGCGGATATAAAATTAAGCGAATTGAAGTCAAGCCCGGACATCGTCTCAGCTTACAAATGCACCACCACCGCAGTGAACACTGGATTGTTGTTTCTGGTACAGCTAAAGTAGTTTGTGGTGAACAACAAATCTTATTAAGCAACAATCAATCAACCTATGTCCCTCAATGTACAACCCATCGATTAGAAAACCCCGGTGTAATTCCCTTAATTTTAATTGAAGTCCAAAATGGGGAATATTTGGGAGAAGATGATATTATTCGCTATCAAGATGACTATGCCCGTTCTGAAAAATAGGCAATAGGTAAGAGGAAATTTTTTTTATTTCTGACCACTGACCACTGACTAATCTAAAAATTCCATGATTTATTTGAGTCCAGCAGCCATTAATGAGATTGAACGCTTAAAATCTAAACAACCATCAAATATTTTATTTCGCTTGCGGGTGAAATCTGGAGGCTGTGCTGATTGGTTTTATGATCTTGCTTTTGATACAACAGTACAACCCCAAGACCAGGTTTTAGAGTTGCAAAATCTTTGTGTAATTATAGACCCAGAAAGCCTCAATTACATCAATGAATTATCACTGGATTATTCAGAAGATTTAATGGGTGGGGGTTTTCGCTTTCATAACCCCCAAGCAACATCCACCTGTAGCTGTGGTAATTCTTTCTCTATTAGTCAGTAGTTATTGGTCAGTAGTCAGTAGTCATTGGGTAAAAATTTTTCCTGCTTTTTGCCTTTTGTCTTTTGCCTCTTGACTGTTCTCCGTTCCCTGTTCCTTGTTTTCTCCCAAAATGATTGACAGAAAATCAGAAAAAAAGATATAATCAGGATTTGTTAAAACTTAGATCATAAAGCAGCTTCACGCGCTGTAACTCATGCCAACAATACAGCAGCTAATACGTAGTGAACGCGAACTAGCGCGTCAGAAAACAAAGTCCCCTGCTCTGAAAGAATGCCCTCAACGTCGAGGCGTTTGTACCAGAGTATACACAACTACACCTAAAAAGCCTAACTCAGCACTCCGCAAGGTAGCCAGGGTCAGACTTACCTCAGGATTTGAAGTAACAGCTTACATCCCAGGTATCGGTCATAACTTACAAGAACATTCCGTAGTTATGATTCGTGGTGGTCGGGTCAAAGACTTACCCGGAGTTAGATACCACATTATTCGTGGCACATTAGATACAGCCGGAGTTAAAGATCGGAAACAAGGCCGTTCCAAATATGGAACTAAGCGCCAAAAGGCAGGTAAAAAATAGGTAAGCGGCGGTTAATCGCCTCAAGAACGGTTAATCGTCCTACCTAAAACTGCATCAAAGAACCAGCAGGAACGAAATTTTAAAAAAAAATCAAACTGTATCTGGCATAAAACACAATTTGCATGAGTTTCTGAAGATAATCCTGTAAACGATAACAGCACTTTAATCTAAATTTTAAAGTTGATTACGTTGTCGTCTTCTGTGTCTGATGACTGAAATGAGTTAATTCAGCCTCCTTGCAATTGATAACGATAGCGTGGCGCAAGCCATAAACGAAAACTCAGGAAAAATCAGCGGCTAATTAAACTGCTTTTAGTCTCCTGTGTTCTGATAGCATATAATTTCGTGACCAAATTCCGTATTCAAGGATGAAGTATGTCTCGTCGTGGTGTTAGTCAAAGGCGTGCAGTCCCGCCTGACTCAGTGTATAACAGTCGCCTTATCAGCATGATGATGCGGCGGATAATGCGTCATGGCAAAAAATCAATTGCCGCAAGAATAGTTTATGATGCTTTGAAAACTATTGAAGAACGCACCGGTGGAAGTCCCTTAGAAACTTTTGAAAAAGCCGTGCGTAACGCGACCCCATTGGTAGAAGTAAAAGCTCGCCGTGTAGGTGGAGCAACGTACCAAGTACCCATGGAAGTGCGGACAGATCGCGGTACTACCCTAGCATTGCGGTGGTTAGTGCAGTATTCTCGTCAACGTCCAGGTAGAACCATGGCTGGTAGACTAGCTAATGAATTAATGGATGCCGCCAATGAAACTGGCAGCGCTATTCGTAAGCGGGAAGAAACACACCGGATGGCCGAAGCAAATAAAGCGTTTGCACACTATCGTTACTAAACTAGGTAGAAAGGCGATATATCGTCTTTTCTGTTCAGCAATTCATATACAATGTGAATTGTCTGATGGCGAAGCCATAGTCTTTAATCAAACTATTACTGACGCGAAAACCAAGCAATCATAGTGATGGTTTTTTCAAAGCAAAAAGTGATATTGCGTTTTGCTAAAGCGTGAAAGCTTACTGAGGGATAACTGCTCCCATGCTCCCATTGAAGTAAGAAGTAAATATCTAGCTTTGTCTAGGATTTATATAGCAGATATCATGAGGGGAAAACGATAGGAGGTAACTGTGGCACGCACGAACCCGCTAGAGAAAGTACGCAATATCGGTATTGCGGCGCATATAGATGCGGGCAAAACAACGACAACAGAGAGAATATTATTTTACTCTGGGATCATTCATAAAATTGGCGAAGTTCATGAAGGAACTGCCGTTACAGACTGGATGGAACAGGAACGGGAGCGGGGAATTACCATTACTGCTGCCGCCATTAGTACCAGTTGGAATGATCATCAAATTAACATTATTGATACTCCCGGTCACGTAGACTTCACAATTGAAGTTGAACGTTCCATGCGAGTATTAGATGGTGTAATCGCTGTATTTTGTTCCGTAGGTGGTGTTCAACCCCAATCAGAAACAGTATGGCGACAAGCAGACCGCTATAAAGTCCCTCGCATTGCCTTTATTAACAAGATGGATCGCACCGGTGCGAACTTCTATAGAGTGCATGACCAGATGTGCGATCGCTTGCGAGCTAATGCCATTGCTATTCAACTACCTATTGGTAGTGAAACCGAATTTAAAGGGATTATAGACTTGGTGAAAATGTGTGCATATATGTACACCAACGACCAAGGAACTGATATCCAAACAATAGAAATTCCCCCAGATCTAGCCGAAAAAGCAGCCCAATACCGCGTCAAGCTGGTAGAAGCCGTATCAGAAACTGATGACACGCTGATGAACAAGTACTTCGAGGGCGAAGAACTGACAGAAGCAGAAATCCGTACTGCCCTCCGAAAGGGAACAATTGCTGGGACAATTGTACCAGTGCTTTGCGGTTCAGCCTTTAAAAACAAAGGCGTGCAACTGATGTTGGATGCGGTGATAGATTACCTACCATCACCACTGGAAGTGCCACCAATTCAAGGAACCCTACTCAACGGTGATCCTGTAGAACGTCATGCTGATGATGAAGAACCATTATCAGCCTTGGCATTTAAGATTATGGCTGATCCTTACGGTCGCCTGACCTTCGTTCGTGTTTATTCTGGTGTGCTGAAGAAAGGTAGTTACGTTCTTAACGTCAGCAAGAATAAAAAAGAACGGATCTCTCGGTTAGTGCTGATGAAAGCAGATGACCGACAAGACGTAGATGAACTACGGGCAGGTGACTTAGGCGCTGCTTTAGGATTGAAAGACACCTTGACAGGTGATACCCTTTGTGATGAAGGTTCACCAGTAATTTTGGAATCCCTATTTATTCCTGAGCCTGTGATCTCGGTAGCGGTTGAACCCAAAACCAAGAATGACATGGACAAGCTTTCCAAAGCACTGCAATCTCTTTCCGAAGAAGACCCCACCTTCCGGGTGCGTGTTGATCCAGAAACCAACCAAACCGTAATTGCGGGCATGGGAGAATTGCACCTAGAAATTCTCGTAGATCGGATGTTACGGGAATTTAAAGTAGAAGCAAACGTTGGTGCTCCCCAAGTGGCTTACCGTGAAACCATTCGCAAAGCCGTCGAAAAAGTTGATGGTAAATTTATCCGTCAGAGTGGTGGTAAGGGTCAGTACGGTCACGTAGTGATCAATTTAGAACCAGGTGAACCAGGTACAGGTTTTGTATTTGTTTCTAAAATTGTCGGTGGGATTGTACCTAAAGAGTACATCGGACCTGCTGAACAGGGCATGAAAGAATGTTGTGAATCTGGTATTTTAGCTGGATATCCACTTATTGATGTCAAAGCTACATTAATACATGGTTCTTACCACGACGTAGACTCTTCAGAAATGGCTTTCAAAATTGCTGGTTCTATGGCCATAAAAGAAGCGGCTACAAAAGCCTCTCCTGTGATCTTAGAGCCGATCATGAAAGTTGAAGTAGAAGTACCTGAAGACTATATCGGTAACGTGATTGGTGACTTAATCTCCCGCAGAGGACAGATTGAAAGCCAAAGCACTGAACAAGGACTTGCGAAGGTAGTATCGAAAGTTCCACTGGCAACCATGTTTGGTTATGCCACTGATATCCGGTCAAAAACCCAAGGTAGAGGTATCTTTACGATGGAGTTTAGTACCTACGAAGAGGTGCCTCGCAGCGTAGCTGAGGGAATCATCTCAAAAAGTAAAGGGAACGCTTAATTAAAAAAGGAAACGATTATTCATGGCACGCGCAAAGTTTGAAAGAACTAAACCTCACGTTAATATCGGTACTGTTGGCCACGTTGACCACGGCAAAACTACTTTAACAGCAGCTATTACCATGACCTTGGCCGCTAATGGTCAAGCAATAGGTAAGGGTTACGACCAAATTGATAATGCTCCTGAAGAAAAAGCTCGGGGTATTACAATCAATACCGCTCACGTTGAGTATGAGACAGGCAGCCGTCACTATGCTCACGTAGATTGTCCTGGACACGCTGACTATGTGAAAAACATGATCACAGGTGCAGCACAAATGGATGGAGGTATCCTGGTAGTTGCGGCTACGGATGGTCCTATGCCCCAAACTCGTGAACACATCCTCTTGGCAAAACAAGTGGGTGTTCCTAGTCTTGTCGTCTTCTTGAACAAACAAGATATGATGGACGATGAAGAGTTGATGGAATTGGTAGAACTAGAACTACGCGAACTACTCACCCAGTATGATTTCCCCGGTGATGATATTCCCATTATCAAAGGTTCCGGTCTGAAAGCTCTCGAAGCCATGACCGCTAATCCCAAAACTCAGCGCGGCGAAAATGAGTGGGTAGACAAAATCTATGAGTTGATGGATGCTGTAGATGCTTCTATTCCTACTCCTGAACGGGATGTGGATAAACCATTCTTGATGGCTGTGGAAGATGTGTTCACCATCACAGGTCGTGGGACTGTGGCTACTGGACGGATCGAACGCGGTATTGTTAAGGTTGGTGATGCTGTTGAGCTAGTTGGGATTAGAGATACCAAGACTACCGCAGTCACTGGCATAGAAATGTTCAAGAAGAGCCTTGATCAAGGTATGGCTGGAGATAACGCTGGTGTACTACTTCGTGGTCTCAAAAAAGAAGATATTGAGCGCGGTATGGTAATTGCCAAACCTGGTACAATTAAACCTCACACTGAGTTTGAAGGCGAAGTTTACGTTTTAACTGAGAAAGAAGGCGGTCGGAAAACACCATTTTTCTCCGGTTATCGTCCTCAGTTCTATGTGCGGACAACTGATGTAACTGGTACAATCAAAGCCTTTACCGATAGTGATGGTAACGATGTGGAAATGGTTATGCCTGGCGATAACATCAAGGTAACAGTAGAATTGATCAACGCAATTGCGATTGAACAAGGTATGCGCTTCGCTATTCGTGAAGGTGGACGCACTATTGGTGCTGGCGTTGTCGCTAAAATCTTGAAATAAAACTCACCTTTTTGCTCTCATGACCGAAAAGACGGGACACAAGCCCCGTCCTTCTAGGACGGCTTTATGTTAAAATTTGGTCATAGTCGCCTTATGGCATTGGGAGACTTTAAACGGACATGGAGGGACGATAAGACCACTTGTGGCGTGTT
>Ga0208052_100038_pt1 | contig 44767 bp, 39 predicted proteins | sample LakMenEpi18Jul08_FD_150710 | JGI IMG/M metagenome (GOLD analysis project Ga0208052, IMG submission 150710) | Freshwater microbial communities from Lake Mendota, WI - 18JUL2008 deep hole epilimnion (SPAdes) | ecosystem: Environmental > Aquatic > Freshwater > Lake > Epilimnion/Euphotic zone ... | reverse complement strand
AACAGATTAATATTTTAATCCAACAAAAACAGAATAGTACAAACAATAGCAGTAGAAATAAAACACTAAAACCTGGTTAACCACCAATAAAAATTAAAGACAAACAAGTATTAATGTTTAACCAGACAGTTTTAATTATTTTCCATGATTTCCACCGTACCCTTATATCCATCTATTCGGACTGGCTGACCATCTTGTAATAAATATGTAGCACCACGTACATCCATAACAGCAGGAATCCCATACTCACGGGCGATAATTGCACCGTGGGAAAGCTTTCCACCCGCCTCAGAGATTAATCCTCCAGCTTGCACTAGTACAGGGGCCCAACCAGAATCAGTGTAAGGAACAACAAGAATAGTATTCTTATCAATATTATTAGCACCTTGCAAACTCCGCAATATTTTCACCCGGCCTTGGATTTGTCCTTGACTAGCAGGAATACCCAATAAAATATGATCAGCAGGATCAATTACAGGTTTAATAGGGTGAGGAGGATTATAACCGTAAACTACCGCAGGAATTTGGACAATGAGACTATCTTGAACAAATTGTTCTCGTCTATGTTTGATTAATGCTGATAAATTATTTTCAACAATCACATCTAAATTAATGATCATTTGACGAATTTCATCTAACTCCAAAAAGAAAATATCTCCTTCTTGTTCTAAAACTCCAGACCCCAGCCAAATCTGTTCTAACGCCAAAAAGGTCCAGCGTAATTCCGCTAACAATCGGGAATAAACTTCTGTTACTCTACCTTTAAGGTGAACTCGGTTTTGGACTAAATTTATTACTAGAGAACGAGAATTATTTACAGGTAAGACCTCTCCAGCTTGTATGAACTGCACAAATAATTGTTTAACTATTTGCGGATTTTCTTTCCAAGTGGGAACAGAAATATCTGTACCTACCTCACTCAAATAACCATAATCATGAATTAATTCATCCAAATCATATAAAATTTTTTGTCCCAGGGTTGTTTTTGCCAATTCGGAAAATATTTGTTCAGGTTCGCAGTTATCATCTAGAATTTGTTTAGCATCGACAGCCAAAAGACGCATAGCCTTTAATGATGCTACCTCTGGAGTGACACTGTTATCAATTGCTTCTGCTTTTGCTCCCAAAATCCCTTGACGAACTGCGGCGCTCAAAGGAGCTAAAATACTATAATAAGTACCTCGATGCAATAAATCAAGAATTAGATCTATTCTGGATAGTAACTGGTCTAATGATAATTGTTCAATAACGACATTTGAGAGTTCAGTTAATCCTGGGATAAAAACTTGACGATAATCCCATTTAAAATCTTTTTCTAAATCAAGTTCTCGCTTGAGTAATCTTGTCAGTCCTGGTAAATTAGTAAGAGTAGAATCTAGAGGAGGTTTAGTCATGCTTGCACCTCTAGTCAAAAATTCGAGACTTTCTGGAGGTAGTCCCATTGCTAAAAAGATTTCTCCCAATAGGGAAGCATTAAAATAAGCTCTAGAGTAATGTAGTGTTGCTGTTTTCGCAAAATCTAGGCCTTTAGCGCGTTCACCTAAAACTATAGTAAAAATTTCTCCCCACACACCACAGGTTAAAGGGGAATTAATGGACCAAGTTAAGGGGTGAATTACTCCTGGAATCACCTCAGCAGCGATTTTTCTTGTCCATAAGGGTAAAAGGGTGGTAATTGGTCTTGTTTGTAATACCCACAGATTTTGACCATCATAACTCCATTCAACATCTTGGGGAATGCCTAAATAACGCCTTTCTAAGCGTCTAGCTAAATATGCAACTTGTTTAATTAAGGATTGGGGAACTTTACCATTACCTTCAAATTGCAGACAGGATAATTTTTCATTACCAGCAACTACTACCCGATATTGTTCTGGTGTGACTTTTCCTGAGACAATTTGTCCGGGACTACCGGATACGGCTTCAATAATTACGGCCTCTCCTTGTTGAGAAATAGGATCTCGACTAAACGCTACGCCGGAAAATACGCTTTGAATTTGTTGTTGAATGAGTACCCCCATACCCACGTCTTTTGAGTTGGTACGACGGCGATATTCAATGGCACTGGGATGATTATATGAGTCTCGCACTTGAGCGATCGCTTGCTTTAATTCTGCTTTAGTGATTACATCTAAAATAGTTTCATACTGTCCTGCGGCGGAGGCTTGTTGTGAATCTTCTCCAATGGCTGAAGAACGTACTAGGAGGGGTGAAAGTGGAGAGGGTTGGAGAAAATTAATTAAAATAGTCGGGTCATCATCTGGGGATAATACCCAACCTTTAGGAACTGTATAACCCCAGCGTTTAATTTGCGATAATGTTGCTGATTTAGCTCCTACTATTTCCCCGTCTAATTCATCATCGAGGGTAATGATCCTTTCTTGATTACTTAAATATTGCATTACTGCTTGGGATTCTGGGTCTGCGTCCTCGACCGCAAGGTTAAGATCATCGGGAATTTGGCTATAAATCCAGTAAATTAAGGACGATAAGGCAAAAGCAGCTATGATTCTGGGTAAATCCTGGGAATGGATAATACCCACAAATAGGGGAAACATGACTAATACTGCTAATTTAATTGTTTCTCTGGAACGAGTGATTAAAAAGCCAATAGCCGCAATTACGCTTACACAAATAGTTACTAAAGGATCATTAGCCAGTAATCCCCAAGCTACATTTGTTGTTCCTGCCCCTTTAGTAGTGGTATATCTACCGATAACTAAAGCTATTAAGGCAATAACTTCCCAAGCAGGTTCCATGGGAAAATACGCATGGGCAATTGTTACAACCGCAATACCTTTGAGAGATTCAGAGACGACGGAAATAATTCCTGCTAACTTGCCACCATGATAAAAGGCGGCTGCAACGCTAATATTGCCTGTACCTACATTGTCTAATCGCTTCCCACTCAGTGCATAAGTAATCCAACTAATTAGCGGTATTGCCCCTAAAAGTGAACTACCAATTAAAATAATTACGATATCCCAAAAATTAATCATTATTCTCTTATCTAAAATTTAAAATTCGATAATGTACACAATAGCTTTACTAAAAAAGCTTTGATTTTTAAGTTGGTTGCCCTGTCGCTTAACTCAACTTACTAAAAATAGCACAGATGTTAATACACTAAAGTTTGTTCTTGGCAAAATAGTGAATAAATGTAAAACTCCTATAAATCAATAGTTCTAGGGTTTTTATTGGATCAACTTTAACTCATGAAAACTCAAACAAGAAGAAATTAATTAATTCTGGGTGCAGGACTTACACTCCTACTTACCTCTATTTCTGCTATAAAGACACTAGAGAACAATAAAAGTCTTGTTTGCTAGTGTCCTGAATTTTATTCAACGAATTTAACCTATTGCATAAGCGGCGGTAAGCGCCCAAAGGATAAGTCCAGCAATAGACCCTAAAAGTACCACGGTAGAGATAGTGACTAGTTTAGGTGAATCTGCACCTTCAAATTTCATGATTCCGCGATTTAAATCGGACATTGTTTTATAATGCTCCTTAGTTACAGGGCTAATCTGTCCGTTATGATTCTAGTCTTTCTTTTGGCAGATGGTGTTAAATTCTTATTATGATTTTCTTAGGGCTTGGTGACAACTATACACTCAAGCAATTGTAAAGTTTATTTAATTAGTCTTTTAATCAGAGTACAATAGATGTATGATTTTTTAGCTAAAATTTTGGTCGCTAGAAACTCAAGTAATTTTCTGTGGTTTGAGAAGTGTAATAACTCACCCGTAGATACAATAAGGTGGAATTTATGGACACCAAAGAACTCCTGAAGTCTTATAAATCAGGAGAAAGGAATTTTCAGGGTATAAATCTACATCAAGCTAAGTTGGATAATGTTGATTTAAGAGAAATAAATTTAGAAGGTGCAGATTTAAGCGGAGCGGATCTTAATCAATCAAATTTAATTGGTTGTAATCTTACTAGGGCGAATTTAACTAATGCTGATTTAAGTAGAGCAAATTTGCAAGGTGCGAATTTAAGTGAAGTAAATTTAATTGGTGCTGATTTAATTGAAATCAACCTCAAGAAAACTAACTTAACTCGTGCTGATTTGCGAACTGCAAATTTAAAGTTAGCAAACCTAGCAGGTGCTAATCTTTATCAAGCAGAAATGAGTGGCGCTAATTTGAATGGTGCTAATCTCTATAAAGCTAATTTAATTGATAGCAATATCAATGAAGCTGAATTTATAGGTGTTGATTTAACAACAACAATCATCACAGAATTGGAAATGACAGGGGAAATTTTGCATATAGGTTTATCCCATAAATGGATAACTTGGGCTGGTAGTTATTAATATAGCAAGGAACAGGGAAACCTGTTCTTTTATTTATTAAAGGAGGAATGCAGAATAATTATTAGTATTTCTTAAAAAACTAGAAAATTAAAGTTTTTTGTGTTCTTTCTTCCTGCTCTCAACTTCTCATTTAATTATAATAAGTACCTACCACAATCAAAAATTATCCAAATAGTTTTTAAAAAATAAAATGTCCGCAAGGGCGGACACTATCAGGGCTTCTGTCACTTTTATTGGCTACAATCATGTCTGAACATGATGTTTTTATTGTTGATGAAGAGAGAGAAAAAATCAAGTCTTTTTCAGATATAAACTAGACATAATTAAGTGTATTATATCCTAGAGGAAGAATCAGCAGAAAAAGGGCAGAAGTAATAAAAGTTTAAATGATATGATTTTTAATATAAAAAACATCATTCCTGAGAGTTATATCGACGGGAAGTATAAACCCAAATATTATTATCCTGCTGAATTTGTCGCGTGTGGGAAGAACCAATAATAATTACAGTTCTCATATCTGCTAATTCTGGTTCTAGCTCTTCCAGGGTAATAACCTTAACTGCTTCTCCCTTTCTCCCTAAATTTCGTCCTAATACAACTGGGGTATGGGGTTTTCGGTGTTCCATTAAAATCTTTTTTGCGGCTGCTAGTTGCCAAGTGCGTTCTTTTGATACAGGATTATAAAAAGCAATCACAAAATCACTTATAGCCGCAGCGGTAATGCGTTGAGCGATAATTTCCCAAGGTTTTAAAATATCAGAAAGGGAAATCACACAAAAATCATGACCCAAGGGCGCACCAATACTAGCTGCTGCGGCTTGCATAGCAGAAATACCAGGAGCGACTTGAATAGCAATTGTTTGCCATTCTGGTTTATGATATTGGTCTAAAACCTCAAAAACCGCCGCCGCCATTGCGTAAATACCGGGGTCGCCAGAAGATACAACTACCACATATTTTCCCTCCGCAGCCAATTCTAGCGCCTGATAAGCTCTTTCTGCTTCTACTCGATTATCTGATTCATGGACGCGCTTACCCTCTATCAGGGGAGCGATTAAATTAATATAGGTTTTATAACCAACTAAATCCGTTGCTGAGGCTATAATTTCCTTTACTTGCGGTGACATCCATTTATATCCACCTGGACCAGTGCCAATAATCGCTAATTTTCCCTGGGGTTGTCCTGTGGTGCTGGGGTTGATAATTTCAGTTGATATGGCAATGGCAATAGAGGGAAATGGAGATGATACAATTTGAGCACCTGCACCTGTAGCAGCTAAGGCCAATTTTGTTAATTCACTTTCGGGAAAGAAGCGGGTAGGAACTCCTAAAGCCTTAGCAACAGCGTGAAGTTGGGAATTATTAGCTAGGTGACTGGGTGCAAATATTCCCGCAACTGCGGCGGGTGCTAAATTAGATTCAACAAATATTTGCTGAATTTGGGTAATTGTGTCTGGTTCTGGGTGAGTGAGAGCGATCGCAATTTTGGCAGGATGATAAACTAAACAATTAGAACTAGAATTACCCAATTTTTCGGTAATTTGAATAATTAACCCCCCATTTTCATCAATAGGTAAATTACTCTCACTCAACCAAGGTGCTGTTCCCTCTAACTTAACTTTTCCTCCTGCTAATAAGTCAGCAATAAATTTTTTCCCCTGTTCGGGGTTAGCTAAATGATATCCAGAGGGAGGGGACAGCAAAGCCGTATGAAAGCGGATATCTCCTGTGGTGGTAATTGCTGGTTTAATATTCAGTCCTGACCCTATAAGACGCGCTAAATCATTAACACCATTTAAACCACCCAAAAGCGGAACTACAGCACTTCCATCTTCTGCTACAGCTAAAATTGGCGGTTCTTGTTGTTTATCAGTTAATAAGGGTGCAATTGTTCTAATTAAAATCCCTGCTGCACAAATACCAATTATCGGTGTACCAGCGGTGAATAATTCCCGCAAAGTTGCGCCAAAATTGCTAAAGCTAATATCAACATCATCAGTACGATTAACTAAACCATATAGTTTTGCACCGGGCAAGATATTGGTAATTTTTCGACCTATGATAACACTATTTTGACTCAATACCACAACAGCCGGGGCTATCCTTGTATTCATAGAACTAGGTGACAGAGAACAGGAAATCAGTAATATTATTGAGAGTGATAATTGTTAATTACCTACAACTTATTTTTAGTGGGAATGATAATCATGGAAAAATAAGGTACTTCCTCCGGGTTAACTTCATCTAAGGGAACTACGCGCTGTTGCGTAGTTGTGGCGCGTTCAATATATCTTGCCCGTGCAGCTAGTCCTAATTCATGGAGAATATCCCTAACTTTCAGAAAATGGCGGCCAAGTTTCATAATAGCTGCTGCGTCAGTGGCCAGAAGTTGGCTAATTAAGACCTCTCTGGGTAATGGTGCAGGTAAAACTGTAAGAACATCATTGTAATAAGTAAATGGTAAACCTAAGGACACGGGACAGGCCATAAGTGACGAAACTCCAGGTACGACTTCTGTTTTGTACTTTTCAGATAATCGAGTAAAAAGATACATAAATGAACCATAAAAAAACGGATCTCCTTCACAGAGAACTACCACATCTCGACCGGCGGCTAAATGGTCAGCAATGGGTTGAGTTTCTTGGTCATAGATAGATTTAGCCTTTTCCGGTTCTAAGGCGCGGGGGAGGTGAAATAGTACCTCAATCTGACCATGATCCAGGTATGGAGAGACAATTTTTCTAGCGATACTTTCTTTGTCTGTGGCCGATTGATAGGCGACAACTGGGGCGGAACGGAGAAGACGCAAAGCTTTTAAGGTAATGAGTTCAGGGTCTCCAGGTCCGACACCAATTCCATAAAGACGACCCCCAGAGTTATTCATTACTCTTCCTCACTCGCTAAGGCGTTAACAGCAGCAGCAGCGATCGCACTTCCGCCCCTTCTTCCATGTAAAGTTAAGAATGGTACATTGCGGCTATCTGCGGCCAATGCGACTTTTGACTCGACTGCACCTACGAAACCAACAGGAAAACCTAATATTACTGCTGGTCTAGGAATTCCCTCGTCTAGCATTTCCAATAACCTAAATAGGGCTGTTGGTGCGTTTCCAATCACCACAATTGCTCCTTCTATATGAAAACGCCAGAATTCTAAAGCTGCTGCTGACCTGGTATTTCTTAATCTTTTAGCTAGTTGTGGTACTTCAGGATCGTTAAGGGTGCAAAGAACTTTATTATTTTTAGGTAATCTTTTTTTTGTCACCCCTTCGGCTACCATGTAAGAATCACACAAAATCGGTGCGCCAGCAATTAGGGCTTTTTTACCCGATTGTACTACTGTAGATGAATATTCTAAGTCTTTAACAATGTCAGTCATTCCACAGGCATGAATCATGCGAACAGCAACTTTTGACACATCTTCAGGGAATTTTTCTAGGTCAGATTCTAACCGAATCATTTCAAAGGACTTACGATATATTTCGTTACCATCACGGATGTAATCAAACATGATATTTTTAGGTTGTAAAGGTGAGATTAGCGGTTTTTTAACTAAATAGGTGATTTAATTGATGACTGTGACGATGAATAAATTGTCTAAAGGTTTCTTGTAAATTTAGGCGTTGTTTTTGATACACTGCTAACATTTTCTCAATCAAAGTCGGAATTTTTGCTATGGTCACATATTCATAAAGTAAATGACCTAAAACATAAACTTGATAACTGGGAAAGGTTTCCTGTGTCATTTCTGTGATTATACCAAGTAAGGTAATATCAGCTTGAGTGTGTTGAGCGCAAGATTTACTGCAACCACTAAAGTGGATATTCACTGGGGAATCTAGAATTATCAGATTTTCTAGGTATTTTACCAAGTTTAAGGCATCTTCTTTAGTTTCTGTGGCCGCAGCAGCACAACCCCGTTTACCAGAACAAGCTACCAGGAAACTTTTAATGTTTGTTGGTGAGGAATTTAAACCTAAATTAGTGATTTCTTTCTCAACTTCCCTAATTTGATTTTCAGGAATTTCCGTTAATAGTAAGTTTTGCCAAGGTGTTAACCTGATATTATCATGACCATACCTTTTGGCAATATTGGCTAAACTCCTAATTTGCCAAGTTTCTAATCTTCCCAAGGGTAAGACTATACCAATATAATATAATCCGATTTGGCGTTGGCAATGAATACCAATATGAGTTTTTTCTTGCAGAGGCGCGGCAGCGCGGAGGGGAGTTGGGAGGAAGTTGAATATATCTGGGTTGAGGTTTTGTTGAATTTGTTGGAGATATTTATCAATTGTGATTTTGTTGATAATTTCTCTTAACCGAGGTTTGCGAGGGTTTTTAGTGTCTATATGTTTGAGGTAAGTTTCCGCTAATGCTGCTAGGACTTGTATTGTCTTTTCTGGTTTTAATACAATTCCTGTGTCTTGGCATGGTTCTCCTTTTTCTCCATAATTGAGATATAATCGCAAATATATATTGCTGTTAATTGATTCTGCTACTAATATAATATCATTAGGTCTGTCACTTACGGAAACTTTGCCACGACCATCAAAGCACACGCTAAATTTTGCCGATAGTTCGCTAAGTTGAGAATTTGCTCTTATGTGTTCTTCCCAAGCTTTCACTAGGGGCTGAGTAGCGATTAATTCTTCTGTATCAATACCCGCAGTGGGACTGGTCATGATGTTGCGAATATGATCAGTTTTTGCATTGGTAGAAGCTAAACCTAAAGCTTGTAAATTTTTGAGAACTTCAATATTTATGTCTTGCTTAATTTCTCTAATTTGGATATTAGCGCGGTTAGTAATATCAATATAGCCACCAGCATAATTATCAGCTATATCTGCGATAGCCTGAAATTGCTGATAATTAATGATTCCTCCTGGTATTCGCAAGCGATAGAGAAAACCATCTTGGGCGGGTGTGCTGTAAAATAGACCTGGACAAGTAGTAACTGGAATTGACAAAATCATGACTCCTTACTCTGTGTGACGCAGAGACGACGAAGTGAACATTCTAGAGTTGGCGTTCTGACTTACTCAATTGGGGATTTTTAGGATTTTTAGGGTGTTCCAATTATCTCCAATTGCTTTACAGTTGCGGCACAGTCCCGGAATTACACCAAAGTTTCCCAACCCTAAGATTTAGTAGCTTACCATGAGATGGTATTTTTGGCTATTGTCAATCAATTTTGTTTCGCGCAATCTCTCTTAGAGATCCCGAAGGGTAGTCGCAAAGGAGCAAAGACACAAAGGTAAGAGTTTAAACCCACATTTCGCAAATTCTTGATATCTTTAGGAATGTGGATTAGTTTTATTACTCCCGTTATTTCATCATAAACAATGAATTTGACAGGATATTTTTGTAGAACTTTCTGGAGCAAAATTTCTCCAAATATTGATAAATACACGAAATATTCAGTAATTTAAAAAATATTGTCTACTTTATATGATATTTATATAGAAGAGTTAAATTCATTTTCATGACAGAACCTCCTAAAATTGTCACATTTAGGAGGCTGTCTTAGAAGATAAAATTAATTTCTTTACGCCAGGGTCGTAACTCGGTTAAACGAGACATAGGACGGTCTGGAGTCCACGTCATCAAACATAACAAAAATTATAATATTTGTCAATGCCTGAACCTAAACTAACAGAGGATGACCTAAAAGATATTTTACTGGCTTTTTCGGAAGCTCGCATGAAACCATATTTCAATGCGACCAATAACAGTTATCGTGATGCGATCAGAATATATGAAATCAATACTAATACACCGGGAAAATCAATCACCTCCGCAATAAAGCGTCCGTCTTCCTCTTGTTCAATCTCTATTTTCAAATTCATAGCCTGTAACGGTAAGGTAATAAAAGCGATATTTCAACAAAACAAACAACCTCACGAATTATGCAAAAATGGTTATCAATTATCGGTATCGGTGAAGATGGTTTAGCAGGGTTAAGTCCCATAGCTGTTTCTTGCTTAAATAAAGCTCAAATTATCTGTGGTGGGGAACGTCATCTTTCCATGTTACCCCATGCCGACAACCGGGAAAAAATTCCCTGGAAATCACCTTTTCAAACTTCCATAAGCGACATTATCAGTCGTCGTGGTCAAGCAGTTTGTATTTTAGCTAGTGGCGACCCTTTATGTTATGGTGTGGGTACAACTATTCTGAAAGATATTAATATTTCGGAAGTTACAATTATTCCTGCACCTTCTGCTTTTAGTTTGGCTTGCTCTCGACTAGGATTGTCATTAACAGAAGTCGAAACTTTAAGTTTATGTGGTCGTCCGGTTTCTTTACTGCAATCTTACATTTATCCCGGTGCAAAATTATTAATTTTAAGTGAGGGAAAAAATACTCCCGCTCATGTCGCAGAAATTTTAATAAATCGCGGTTATGGTAATAGTCAAATTACCGTTTTAGAAAAAATGGGTAATATTAATGAGAATATTATAACAGATATCGCTACTAATTGGCAAGAAAAAAATGTCGCTCCTTTAAATACTATGGCGGTGGAATGTATTGCTGATAGGGGAATAGTTGGTTTATCAAAATTTCCCGGTTTACCTGATAGTGCTTTTCATCATGATGGACAATTGACAAAAAGGGAAGTCCGAGCGGTGACTTTATCGAGTTTAGCACCTAACCCTGGGGAATTGCTGTGGGATGTGGGCGCTGGTTGTGGTTCTATTTCTATAGAATGGTTGCGAAGTGATAGGAGATGTCGAGCGATCGCTATTGAACAAAATTCTACTAGAATAAATTATATTGCTGATAATGCGGCTACTTTAGGAACACCAAATTTACAAATTATTGGCGGAAAAAGTAGAGAAGTTATCCCCAATTTACCCGCACCAAATGCGATTTTTATTGGTGGTGGTGTGACAGAATCAGAAATACTAGAAAATTGTTGGAATGCTTTACTTACTGGGGGGAGAATGGTCATTAATGTTGTAACATTGGAGGGTGAACTGATTTTATACCAATGGTACGAAAAAGTAGGAGGAAATTTTACCCGTATTGCGATTCAACGCGGTGAACCTATCGGGTCAAGATTTTTGGGTTGGAAAGCAATGTCTCCTGTGACTCAGTGGGTGGGAATAAAAAATTAAAATAAACAAAAAATATTATTTCCCAGTCTAATAAAGTACACACTAATTTTTTGACTGTTCCCTGTTTCCTAAAACTAAAAAACTTTGTACCTCATGAGCATGGAAAATGCTATATTAAGGCTAAAAAAAAGTAACCTTAATAGTAATGTCACCTTCAAAAATACTTCTAACTTTAGCGAGTATATTTGTGATGTATTTTATTGAAGCACGTTTACTCACAAAGCGATCGCTCTTGATCACACCTTCAAATCAACCAAAATTTAACCTAAGTGACTCAGTGGATTATGCTTTATGAATAGGCCTAAAAAAGTAGTACATTAAAAAATGTATCTAGTAGTATTAAAATTTTGATTAAATCACCTGTGCGGAAAATCGTTATTGCTGGTAACTGGAAAATGTTTAAAACCCAGGTAGAATCTGCCGAATTTTTAAGCGGATTTTTGCCTCACCTAGAGGAAACCCCCTCAGTCCGAGAAGTGATACTATTCCCCCCTTTCACCAATTTAAGCCTACTATCCAAATCTTTACATGGTAGCCGTGTCAATTTGGGAGCGCAAAACGTCCACTGGGAGGAAAATGGAGCATATACAGGCGAAATTTCCGCCCCCATGCTCACAGAAATTGGCGTGCGTTATGTTATTGTCGGACACAGTGAAAGGCGGCAATTATTTGGAGAAACAGACGTAAGTGTAAATCTCCGTCTCAAAGCCGCCCAAAAGCATGGACTCACACCTATTCTCTGTGTTGGAGAAACCAAACAACAACGAGACGCAGGAGAAACAGAATCAATAATTAGCGCCCAATTAACAGAAGACCTAGTAGATATCAATCAAACCAACTTAATTATTGCCTATGAACCAATTTGGGCAATTGGGACTGGTGATACCTGTAAAACCAAAGAAGCAAATCGAGTCATTGGTTTAATTCGCAGTCAATTAACCAACCCTCTAGTTCCCATTCAATATGGCGGTTCAGTCAACCCGAATAATATTGATGAAATTATGGCAGAACCAGAAATTGACGGCGCTCTCGTTGGTGGAGCAAGTCTAAAAGCTGATAGTTTTGCCAGAATTGTTAACTACCAATAATCGGGATTGGGGATTAGGGTAATTGATATAGTAGGTATTAATAATTAAGTAAGTTAACACGATAAAACCAAACTATGTAAAGAAATATAAAATAGCTGAAAACTTCTTTACTCTTGCCTTTTGCCTCTTACCTTACTATTTGGATTATCTATATGTATAACCATTTAATCATCCGAAATCATTGCTTTACCTGGGGAAAGCGGACTTATATGATGGGGATTTTAAATATTACCCCTGATAGTTTCAGTGACGGTGGTAAATTTAACACCACCTCAGCCGCCTTAACCCAGGCACAAGCCATGATTGCCGCTGGTGCTGATATCATTGATATTGGTGGACAATCAACCCGTCCAGGAGCAGAACAAGTACCCCTAGAAGTCGAACTGGAGCGGGTGCAATCTGTTTTAGAATTAATACGTCCAATAACCGATGTACCCATTTCCGTAGATACCACTAGATCAGAAGTAGCTAAAGCAGCAATTAATGCCGGAGCAGATATAGTCAATGACATTTCAGCGGGAACATTTGACCCCCAAATGTTGCCAACTGTTGCCAGTTTAAATGTACCAATTGTGTTAATGCACATCCAAGGAACTCCCCAAACCATGCAAAAATTCACTGATTATGAAAATTTAATCACTGATATTTATAACTTTTTATCTGGGCAAATTACAAATGCTAGACTTGTGGGAATTGACCAAAATAAAATAATTATTGATCCGGGAATTGGTTTTGCTAAAAACCATCAGCAGAATTTAGAGATATTTCGCCAATTAGAATCCCTAAAAACACTCAATTCTCCAATTTTGGTCGGACCATCTCGTAAAAGTTTTATCGGTAATATTCTCAACCAACCAGATCCAAAATTAAGAGTTTGGGGAACAGCCGCAGCCTGTTGTGCAGCCATTTTTAATGGTGTAGACATCCTCCGAGTTCATGATGTTCAAGAAATGCGGGAAGTTACTCAAGTAGCAGATGCCATTTTTCGTCATTCCTAATTGTTAATGATCATTTATATAGTTCCCCAGTCTAATGAAGTACACACCAATTACTGTTCCCTAAAACTAAAAAACTTTGTACCTCATAAGCATGGGAACCACTATATTAATTAGATCCATTCCCATTACCATTGGTAGGATTCTTACCATAATTTTCTTCTACTGAATCAGAAATCAATTCCTGAAACATTTCCGTTGAGTTAGCAGGATCTACAAATACAATTTTGGCATTATTGCTTTCACCCAATTTTTGACTAGCATCTACGTAATCCTGGGCAACAAGATACCGTAAAATATCTTTACTTTCAGGATGGCTACGTAAGGCTTCAGAAATGATCTCTATCGACCTTTTAGTTCCTGTCGCCCTCCTTTCTGCCGCTTCTTCTTCCCCTTCTGCGGCTAAAATCACGGCTTGTTTTTTAATTTGTGCATTCTGTTGTTCTTCCATGGACTTACGTACAGTCTCCGGCGGGGTGATACTCTGAATATCTAAACGGATAGTTTCCACCCCCCAGGAGAATGTAATTGAATTTAATTCAACTAATATGATTTTGTCCATTTCCGCCCTTGACATATTAGTATCCTTTAAGGAATTCTGGGCGATATTTTCTCGGAGGGTAGTGGTTGCTATGTTTGCTAGAGACTGTTCTAGATCATCAATAGCATAAAAGCTTTTTTTAATGTCCTGAATCCGCCAGTAAAGAATTGCATCTACTTCTAAATAGATACCATCTTTAGTAATTACATTTTGCGGTTTAATATCTAAAAGTTGCTCTCTAGTTGTGTTTTCCATCACAATTTGATCAATGATAGGAACAATAAAACTTAGTCCAGGATTAAGTTGACGATGATACCGCCCCAAACGTTCAACTAAGGCCGCATTCCCTTGATTTACCATCTTTGCCGATGCCAAGGCGTAACCGACTAGAGCTAAAAATATGATAAAAATTATTGGGTCCATTAAATTATTCTCCTCCTTCAGCTTTAGGCAGAATTGATTGTTAGAGCTACCAAGTGCATTAACTGTAAATTAAAATGGGTTAAGTGCGTAATTCCCTAATTAGTAACTATAAAATGATAACCCCGCGCTCACATTATAGGCGATCGCTACACCTTTAATGATCAATTGCCGAAAAAAATCAACTAAGATATACAATAATTATGTTTTGGGTCTAGATTTTTTGAGTGGAAACCTAGAAAACCAACTTTTGGACTTAACCTAAAATCCAGTGAATAATCTGATAATCCCCAAAATAGTACCTAAAGGTCCCGCTACAGTATTAACTGTATCACCAGTTTTGGTTAAATTGTTGCGATCAACTACGACAACATCATTATTACGCAGGATAGGATTAGTTTCCTCGTTAATTCCTTTCGACAAATCCACGTTAACTTTACGCTTAGTAACAGTGCCATTAGAATTGAGGCGAATTAATTCTACAGTTCCTCTACTGGCTCTACCATCATTAAAACCACCTGCTGCCAATAATGCCTGATTTAAAGAGCTATTGGGTTGTAATTTGACCGCCCCTGGTCTTTTGACTTCACCAACTACACCCACTTCAACCGTATTTGGGGACAAAGTTGTTGTTGCTAATTGAGTAGCTTCAGCGGCACTAATGTCAGTAGCCGTAGGCACAATGATAGTATCACCATCTTGTACCACTACGTCTTGATTGAGATCACCACTTTGTAGTAGTTGCCATAGGTTAATATCTATATTTTGTTCTGTACCAATGCGGGTAGGACGGCGTAATTTAATCTTCCGAACATCGGCAATGGACGTAATTCCCCCGGCTAGTTGTAAACTCCGCATCACAGTAGGTAAACCACCACCGGCACCACCACCCTCTGCGCCTCCTGCATTTCCAGCGGTGACAAGATAAGAACCTGGACGGTAAACTTGGCCAATTACTACCACCGTACGGGGTGAAGTTTGAGTAGCGGCAAAGTTAGCTGCAAATAAGTTCCGGGCTTCAGCCACATTCAGACTGGCAGCAGTGGGAACAATGATGGTATCTCCATCTCGTAAGGTAATTTCCTGAGATATTCTGCCTGTTTGAGTCAATTCCTTTAAATTTAGGGAAACTGTCTGCTCTCGAGAACCTCCTATCTTGCGGCGTAATTGCACTTGAGTTACATCTGCTGCTAGGGTTACACCTTGGGCACTAGTTAGCGCGGCTAATACCGTTGGGTATTGGACACCAGGGTTATTTCCTGCTCCCCCTTCCAAGCTGAGGGTATAAGCACCTGGTCTTGTTACTTCCCCAGCAACAAAGACATTGATGGGACGAGATGATACTAAGTTAACAGAAATCAGTGGACGTTTGAGAAAGCGAGCATATTCTTTGGCAATAGTATCAGCAGCCTGTTCAGTGGTTAAGCCCGAAATAGAGATACTGCCAATTAAAGGCATATTAATTGAACCACCAGGAGGAACTTGATATTCACCCGTATATTCTGGTACTTCAAATACATTAACACGGATGCGATCTCCGCCTCCTAATAAGTAATCTGTGGCAATACTGGATGTTGATTTTCCTGGCTGTTTTTGCGCCAAACTCACAGAGGGAAGCGTGATATTTACTGTTGTTAATAGTGCTAAACCCATGGTTAAATTGGTGAGAAATTTACGCAAATCTTTATTAAGCATATTTACCTGAGAATTGGAAATGACGATATTTACAGTTATTCTGAAACGTTTTAACATCGAGTATACTGAAGAATCGTGGTGACTCAACAATCTTATTTTCTAATAAATCCTTTGTTTTCCGGACATAAATAATTTGTTGCGTAAAGATATTGATTTTATATTTTGTCTAAAGTTAGGAAACATTTTACATAATTTTCACCAGTTGTGATAACAATTTTTAATTCTATATTTTCCTGACATATAGAATTCATAATTTGATTTAAAACTCAGTTATACTGCCTACAAATAAGTAAGCAACTGAGTTTTAGTATTCCCAAGTAATTTTATATAATTACTACTTATGGGCAATTTGTTATTCTTGTATTCTTGCAGTTTGTACTAATTAAGAGGATGATTGAGGATTTGAATTTGATGGATGAAAAACTCTTCTAGGGATTGACGTGATAGATTCATAGTGATAATTTTCCCTCCCATTAACTGGAGACTAGAGAGAAAATCATAATAATCTTCTTGGAGTGTACCTTGCCAAGAACCATCCGCCCCAAATTCTAAATTACTTATCCATTTTTTCAAAATTTCCCCATCTCCTCCTTGACCTTTCACATGATATGTATTTTGGTTACCTAAAAGTTGATTGAGAGAACCACAACAGATTAATTCTCCTTGAGCAAGAATAGCCACACGGTCGCAAATTTGTTCCACTTCACTTAATACATGACTATTAAAAAATATGGTTTTACCAGATGCTTTCAGAGAGAGAATAATTTCTCGCATTTGGTAACGTCCCAGAGGATCAAGCCCAGACATAGGTTCATCTAAAAAAACCAAATTGGGATCATTAATTAATGCTTGAGCCATGCAAACACGCTGAAGCATCCCCTTAGAATAACGTCGCAGTTGCTTTTTGCGAGCATCAGCTTGAGATAATCCGACTAATTCCAATAATTGGGGAATGCGTTGATGTTGTAACTTTTGAGGAATTTGAAATAAACCCGCTGTTAACTGCAAAAATTCCCAACCGCTCAGATATTCGTATAAATAGGAATTTTCTGGGAGGTAGCCAATATGCTGCTTGACAGAGCGATCGCCTATGGGTTTACCTAGTAATAATCCTCGTCCAGATGTAGGACGAATAATACCCAATAACAATTTTAACAGCGTGGTTTTACCCGCACCATTTGGACCCAACAGACCAAAGGTTTCTCCTGGGTACACTTGTAAAGAGCAGTTTTTGAGAGATACAACTTTTTGATTGAGCCAAAATCCCGTACGATAGACCTTTCGCAATTCAGAAGTCAGGACTACAGGTTGTTTATCTAGGGGATTTTGTTGAGAATTAGAGTTGTCTACAACAGAATTCATGGCAATGAAACTACCAACTACTGACCATTTAGAACTAACTAATAGATTAACCGATGCTGATAATTTTTATAACACACCTTTAGAACTAGGAATTGTTGTCCCCCGACGTGGATCAATTTCCACGGCTATTCGCATGGCTCTAGCAAAGGCTTTAAATGTGGCCTCAATAATATGATGGGAATTAATTCCATCTAATTGGCGAATATGTAAAGTCATTTGGCTATGATTTACCAAGGCCACAAAAAACTCCCGCACTAATTGTGTATCATAAGTTCCCACCCGTTGAGTAGGAATTTCTAAACTATAACTGAGATGAGGTCTACCAGAGAAGTCTAAGGCCACTTGCACTAAGGCTTCATCTAAAGGAGCGAGAAAATTACCAAAACGCACAATTCCTTTTTTGTTACCCAAAGCTTGGCATAAAGCTTGTCCTAAAGTAATCCCCACATCTTCGTTTGTATGGTGGTCATCAATTTCCCAATCACCTTTAGCTTGAATATCCAAGTCAAACAACCCATGGGAGGCGATTTGATGGAGCATATGATCTAAAAAGGGAATACCTGTAGATACTTTACATACACCCGTACCATCCAGGTTAATGGTGACATAAACATTTGTTTCACCAGTGGTGCGTTGAACTGAGGCTATCCGAGGAGTTTGTGTTGTCATTTGTCGGTTGTCGGTTGTCAGTTGTCGGTTGTCAGTTGTCGGTTGTCAGTTTGTTACTTCTGACTTCTTAATTGTGCCGTATTACCAAAAGCTTGGGTCTAAAGCCTACTAGATTAGACACTGCAAGATATCTAGTTTAAGTGATATCGTTGAACCAAGAATCCTCGCGCCTTTAGGACTAGGAGTGTTACATTCCCATAATTTCATATCCCCCATCGACATACAGGATTTGTCCAGTAATACCGCTTGCTAAATCACTACACAAGAAAGCCGCAGTATTACCTACCTCCAATTGAGTAACAGTGCGACGGAGGGGGGCTACCTGCTCAACATGATGAATCATATCTAAAATACCACCAACTGCGGAAGATGCTAAAGTGCGGATTGGACCTGCGGAAATACCATTAACACGAATATTTTCCGGACCGAGTTCTGCGGCCAAATAACGAACACTAGCTTCTAAGCCAGCTTTAGCTACACCCATGACATTATAATTAGGAATTGCCCGAACTGCGCCCAAATATGTAAGAGTAATAATACTTCCACCTTCAGTCATTAAAGGTCTGGCTGCACCGCTTAACTGTATAAGTGAATAAGTGCTAACTTCTAACGCCGTATTGAAACCAGAACGAGAAGTTTGACTAAAACCCCCGGTCAAATCTTCTTTTTTGGCAAAAGCCAAACAATGCACTAAAATATCTATTTTCCCCCATTCCTGCCGGATGGTTTCAAAAGTAGATTGAATTTGCTCCTCATTTTCAACATTGCAGGGCAAAAACAGGCTCGGAGCAAGAGGTTCTACCAATTCAGAAACTTTTTTTTCCATTTTACCCTTGTCATCTGGCAAGTAGGTAATGCCCAAATTGGCCCCGGCTTTATGGAGTTGTTGGGCAATTCCCCAAGCGATAGAACGGTTATTGGCAATACCTGTAACTAGAGCATTTTTTCCAGATAGATTCAGCATAAAAATTGCTAATGTAATTCATCATTAGGAGCATACTAGAATCCGAGCCTAGTTGGACTATGTTGGACTAGGAATTTTTTCAAATGCTCCCAGACCAGTCAGCAAGGATCAAAAAATTATGACCATATTTATAAAAATTCTCAAGAAACAGAAAATTTCTAGAGGCAAAACCTTTGACTCTAATTAGTGAAATTACTTATGAATAATAATTAACTAAACTGAACAACAATTGTGTATCATTATAAACGAAGAACTAACAATTTTACCTTTGAGTATAGAAAAAAACAGCAAAGTCCATGGTGATTTATTGATTTTTCAGGTGTATTCTTAGGTAATTAGTTTTTGTTTTTCTGGCATTGGGTAGGGGAAGGGAGAAATGATAGTGACACAAGATAAAGCCCTAGCAAATGTTTTTCGTCAAATGGCGACGGGGGCATTTCCTCCGGTTGTGGAAACATTTGAGCGGAATAAGACGATCTTTTTTCCGGGAGATCCTGCTGAACGAGTTTATTTTCTTCTCAAGGGTGCTGTGAAACTGTCAAGGGTATACGAAGCAGGAGAAGAAATAACGGTAGCACTACTGCGGGAAAACAGCGTCTTTGGTGTACTGTCACTGCTGACAGGAAATAAGTCTGATCGATTTTATCATGCAGTGGCCTTTACTACTGTAGAATTGCTTTCAGCCCCAATTGAACAGGTAGAGCAAGCACTGAAGGAAAATCCAGAATTATCAATGTTGATGTTGCGAGGTCTTGCTTCACGGATTCTTCAAACGGAGATGATGATTGAAACTCTTGCTCACCGTGATATGGGTTCTAGGTTAATTAGTTTCTTATTAATTCTTTGTCGAGATTTTGGCGTTCCTTGTGCTGATGGCATTACCATTGATCTGAAGTTATCCCATCAGGCGATCGCTGAAGCAATTGGCTCTACTCGTGTTACAGTCACTAGACTACTGGGAGATCTCCGCGAGAAGAAAATGATTTCTATTCATAAAAAGAAGATTACTGTACATAAACCTGTTGCTTTAAGTAAACAATTTACCTAAGCATCAGCCGTCAGCAGGTTGCCAAAAAGTAGATCTAAACCCCACTTCCACAAAATTCTGTCTGTGGAGGTAGGGAAGTTAAACTCAAATTTAGCTAAATGCTAACAATTTATTCAAGTTATAGGTAAATGGAGTTGGCAGGACTTCTATTTTTGAAGTGCTGTGTTTTTGGAGGCTCTGTCAATAGCATCACTATGATCACGATTAAACTATTAATTTGGAGGAAGGTCTTTAATTGTCTAATTCTTACTTTAGCCTCACTCTCTTTACCCACAGACAATGGTTAAACGTGATAGGCTGTATTGATCACTATTGCATTAGTTAAAAATGGCCACCGGGTACATCCTGATTGCAGCAATTCTCATTTTGGGAGGCGTAATTGCTACCGTGGGTGACCGCATCGGCACTCGGGTGGGCAAGGCCCGTCTCTCACTCTTTAATTTGCGTCCGAAAAAAACTGCTGTCATTGTCACTATCTTTACGGGTGGTCTGATTTCTGCTTCAACTTTAGCAATTCTTTTTGCTACTGACGGTGGACTACGGAAGGGTGTATTTGAATTGGAGGATATTCAAAGAGATCTAACCAATAAGCGGGAACAACTAAAAACCGCAGAAGCTCAAAAAAGCCAGGTGGAGGTTGAGCTAAATCAGGCTAAACAAGAAAAGGTTCAGGTACAACAAGAATTACAAGCAATTAATAAGTCATTACAGGCAGTAAATACTAAACAAAAGGCAACACAAGCTCAACTTAATCGTACTCTTAATCAGCAAGCTAAAACTCAAGCAGGGCTAAAGGAAACTCAAAGTCGTCTTGGTGGCATCATGATTCAGTATCAACAAGCTAGAGGTGAATTACAAACTCTTTATCATCAGCGACAGACTCTCCAAACTGCTGTAGAAGATTTAAAGGCAGAACGTGAGAAGTTGTATACTCAAGCTAAAGAGGCTATTGATGAAGCAAAGACGGCAATTGAAAAACGCGATCGCAAAATTGCTAAATTAGATAAACTTATTCAAAATCGTAATCTAGAAATTAAACAGCGAGAGGAAGTCATTATCACTAGAGAATCTCGCTTGAAGGAATTAGAGGAACAACAACAATTTTTAGATCGGGAAGTGGCTAGACTAGAAAAATATTATCAGTCCTATCGTGACCTCCGCTTGGGTAAATTAGCTTTGGTCAAAGGTCAAGTAATAGCGGCAGGATTGATTACTGTTAATAAAACTAATACCTCACGTCAGGCTATTATGAAAATTCTCGAAGCAGCTAATCATAATGCCAATGTTCAGTTAACTGAACCTGGTGAGATATCAATGAATAAAAAAATACTTCGTCTCACGAAAGATCAGGTTGAAGCCCTAATCGCACAAATTAAAGATAGTCGAGAATATGTTGTTAGAATTTTCTCAGCAGGTAATTATGTCAGAGGCGAAAAGCAAATAGAATTTTTTGCAGACGCAGCCCGAAATCAACTTGTATTTTCATTAGGGGAGATCCTGGCTACTACTACGGCAGATTTAAAAAGTATGACTCCTGAACAAATGCGTCAACGCTTAGATTTACTAATTTCTGCTTCTCAATTTCGCGCTCGAAATGCAGGAATTGTGGAAAGTGTAGAAGTAGATGGGACTTTTGTTCGCTTTGTGACTCAATTACAGCAAATGGAGCAGGAGGTAGAAATTAAAGCTATAGCGGCAGAAAATACTTATACTGTCGGTCCGTTAAGAATTAAATTAGTAGTTATATCAAATGGAGAAGTTCTTTTTAGTACGTGAGCAAGAAAGTTTAATTGTAAGATGTTCTATTGGTAAAGTAGATAGTTACAAAGTTACTGAATTGCTTAACAATAACAAAAGATTGCCTAACAATAACAATTGATTGCTTAACAATATTAATTGATAATTAACAACTGACAACCGACAACTGACAACTGACAACCGACAACTAACAACTAACAACCGACAACCAACCAATGACAAATACACAACCTGCAATTTTAGGATTTGATCCTGGCCGTGATAAATGTGGTATTGCAGTAATGGGATTAGATAGACAACTGTATTATCATCAAGTTATCTTAGCAGAAGAAGCGATCGCTAATATTAAAGTACAATTGCAAAAATTTCCTGTATCCTTAATAGTGATGGGAGATCAAACAACAGCGAAAAAGTGGAAACAGCAACTTAGTCAAGAATTAAGTAAACTCACAAATATCATTTTAGTTGATGAACGTTATTCTACCCTAGAAGCACGCGATCGCTATTGGCAAATGTATCCACCCCAGGGTATAATTAAGTTATTACCCAAAGGAATGCGTCAACCTCCCAGGGCAATAGATGATATTGTGGCAGTGCTTCTGATTGAAAGATACCTCAATAGATTAACTGACAAATAATTTACAGTTCAGCCCGAATTGTGAAAGCATAATCTCCCCCAGGTTCTAATTGATAATCTTGTTGTTCTAGAAACCGCCCTAGAGGTTCTTTGATTAAAGCACGACCTTGAGAAGGCTTTACAGAAAGTTCCCCCCGACGAAAATGCCACTGGAAATGCCATTGAAAATTACCAGCGCTGACTTCACCTTCGAGAAAGCCCTGTTGCCAAGATTGGCGGATAATCTTAACATGGGCAGTAGTTTCTGGCAGACGTTTTGCACTCACGCTTATTTCATGTTAGATATAGGATAAAAGCCAATTATTTATGTAGGCTATTTATTTTATGTACTAAAAATAGCTTAAGTCAACAAACTAATAAAGACAACATAAGTTAGTAAAGTCTAGGTTCTTAACTACTGATTTGTGGTGAAATAACAATAAATGCGAGATAATAATGTAATAACTGCATTAAAGAATTAATTTTGTTACGAAAATAACAGATAATAAGAACGACATTGTTTATTACTGTTATTTCCCACTACAAAATATACAAGGTAGTGGGTTTTATCTCAATTTGAGGATTATTAACCATGTCAGTCTCTATTGACTTACAGCCAATATTACATAAAACTATTTGTCAAGACTGTGCTTTTTATGTTAAATTAGATTGTACTCACCCTGATGAGTTAGATGTTAATTGTGCTACCGTGAATTTTTGTAGTTCATTTACTCCAGCGGTAGAAATTGATAGTCCTTGTGTTTCTTTTGGTAATGATGATAAAGTGGGTTGGGTTGATACAAAGAAACCCAACAATAACCAGAACAACATTGATTTTTCCTGATCTTCCTTTGCGTCTTTGCTCCTTTGTGCCTTTGCGCGAAATAAATCTATGAAATTATCATTATTAATTAAATATCCTATTTTAGGGATAATCAATTTTTTATTATTAAGTATTAATATTCAACCCGTATTTTCCAGTTCTCCCCCGACTCTAATACTGGCACAAAATAGAAATACTAAAGCAGCTACAGAGGCTTTAAATCAAGGATTACAGGCGATTCAGTCGGGAAGAATAGAAGTAGCAATTACCGCTTTTCGTGAAGCTATTAAACTAGATCCTAAATTAGCAGCAGCGCACTATAATTTAGGTTTAGCACTACGACAATTAGGAAAATTACAACCTGCTGCGGATGCTTTTTATCAAGCTACTCAAGCGGATTCTCAATTTGCTTTAGCTTTTGCAAATTTAGGTGGGGCTTTATTAGAAGGAAATAATTTAAAATTGGCTCAAGATTACTTAAATAAGTCCTTAGAATTAAATCCCAATTTAGGTTTCGCCCATTATAACATGGGGTTAGTTAAAGAGCAAGAAAAAAATTGGCAAAGTGCGATCGCTTTTTTTGAAAAAGCTAGAACCTATAGTAAAAATGCTCCAGAACCAGCTTATCATTTAGGGATATGTTATTTACAACTAGGGAAAATTGAACAAGCGAAGGTAGCTTTTAATCAAGCAATTAAAATCAATCCCAAATATGCGGAAGCCCACTATAATATTGGCTCAATTTTATTTAATCAGGGGAAATTAAATGAAGCTTTAGCAGCTTTTAGAAAATCAGCCGCAGCCAACCCTAATTATGCTAATGCTTATTATGGTGCGGGATTAGTTTTTATGCAGTTAAAGCAGTATAAAGAAGCTATACAAGTCTTCCAATATGCACACGATTTATATAATATTCAAGGTAACTTACAGTGGGTAAAAAATTCCCAGCAGTTATTACAACAGTTAGAGAATAGGAAAAAATGAGATTATGCGATAAACTAGAATATATGTTATGCTTGAGAATTACATTCCAATAGTTATTAAGCAAGATAAATTAACAATAATGAAAGTTATAGATTTACAAATACCAAAACAAATAGAATTACCTTTACATTTAGTAAATTCTTCAAAAAAATTTACATTTATTGATCTATTCGCTGGTATTGGAGGGTTTAGAATTGCTTTAGAAAAATTAGGTGGTCAATGTTTAGGTTACTCTGAAATAGATAAACAAGCTATTAAAGTGTATCAGCAAAATTTTATCAATTACCGAAATCAAGATGAAATTGAATTAGGAGATATTACCAAAATTACAGGACTTCCATCAAATATTGATGTAATTGTAGGTGGTGTTCCTTGTCAACCTTGGTCAGTTGCAGGTTGTTTAAAGGGTTTTGAAGATCCTAGAGGAAAATTATGGTTTGATGTGATTCGATTAGTTAATAAAAGTCAACCTAAAGCGTTTATTTTTGAAAATGTTAGTGGTTTAGCAAGTCCAAAAAACAGAGATAATTTAGAACTGATTTTGCAGAATTTTCATGATATAGGATATTGTGCGAAATGGCAAATATTAAATGCTTACGATTTTGGTTTACCTCAAAATAGAGATAGAGTTTTTATTGTAGGAATTCAAAATGGTATAGAGAAATGCCAAGAATATAGATTTCCTCGTTCTTTAAATATTCACCCCAAAGTTTTAGATATTTTAGATGAATTAAAAAATATTGAATTTATAGAAAAAGTTAAATTAGATGCAAATACCTTATTTAAAGGTGTAATACCACCTTCAAGAACTCGATTTCAAAAAGATGATGAATTAAATGATTTCTTTATTTTCTCAGATTTAAGAAATGGACATACAACAATTCACTCTTGGAATATTATTAAAACTACTGATAGAGAAAAAATGATTTGTTTAGCTCTTTTAAAGAATAGAAGAAGTAAAAAGTATGGTAATAAGGATGGAAACCCTTTATCTTTTGAAAACTTCCAGGAAATAATACCTAATATAGAAATTAGCGAATTAAATATATTAGTTGATAAAGGAATATTTCGCTGGACTGATAATAGAAAGTATGAATTTGTTAATTCTAAGAATATGACAGGAATTAATGATATCTATAGAATTATTTTACCTACTGCTGATATTTTTCCAACTTTAACTGCTACTGGTGGTAAAGATTATATAGCAACTGTATCTATTCATGGTAGTAATCCAGAAGAGTATAAGCAGTTGTTTTTAGAAAAAATTTATCACTCTAAAAAATATATACCAATCACTGCAAAACACGCTTGCAAGTTACAAGGATTTCCTGCTAATTTTATATATCATCAAAAAGATGATACTGCTAAAAAACATTTTGGTAATGCTGTTCCTATTCCTGTTGTTGAGTATGTAGCTAAAGAGTTATTAAGGATTATTGATGTTTAACTAATTTTGGTAAAAAATATCATGAAATTCTGCTGCAAAGTTTTCTTGTCCTAGTTCAAAAAACAGTGATTTTAACTGCTCAAATGTACTTTCTTCTCCAGAACAAAAATTCCAAAATTCATCTTCAACCCATATATCTTTGCTAATATCTAAAGGAGAACTAGATAATTTACTTTTTTGCGTTGTATACCAAGATTTTTGAAAAGGATTGAAAGGAATAGCAATACGAGCTTCTAAATTAGCATTAGGATCTTGAGCAAATTTATAAGAGTACCATTCTAAAATTTCTCTATTAAATCCTTTAAAATCGCCTTGATTTGGTTGTGTGGTTTTAATATCAAAAATATATTCAATTCCATCTTTAGCAAAATGAATATCTACTCCAGTACCTGTTGGAGGAGATGTAAATCTAATAATTTCTTGAGAATTGATTTTGGAAGCTGCATTTTTTAATCTTTGTATACATTCTTCTGTTGTAACTCTCATTTGATTAGGCTTATTTTCACGTTCATCAACTAATTTATCTAATTCATTTTGCAATATTTGTGGAAATGGGTCTGGACGTAATATTTTTGTAGTTACAATTTCAAATCCATTTAATTTTGCTAATGTTTTAGCTATAGGCTCCCAAAAAGTAGTTCCTAAACTTGTTTCTAACCCACCAATGAGAGAGCGTATTCTTCTTTCATTAGGAAAAATATCATCTAATACTTGATAATTTTTTACTTCTTTATCTTTAAAGAAATTTCTAATGGAATTTTTAAGATTTTCTTTAATTTGTTGTTTAACTGTATGGTTCATTTTATTAAAAGTGATGTCTAACTATTAACAAGCCAAAACAATCAAAGAAGAGGTGAAAAACTAATAATGTAGTTTCTCCCTCTCCTGATGATTGTAATAATTGATGATTCTAACGAATATACTCTTTCAGTACGCTGTTACGATTAGGGTGGCGTAACTTACGTAGTGCTTTGGCTTCAATTTGGCGAATACGTTCGCGGGTGACGTTAAAAATTTGGCCGATTTCTTCTAGGGTTTTCATGCGACCATCGTCTAAACCATAGCGTAATCGGAGAACGTCCCGTTCACGAGGTCCGAGACTATCTAGGACTTTTTCTAGGTCTTCCCGCAGCAAGTTTTTAGAAACTTGGTCTTCTGGGGTTTCACCGTCAGATTCTATGAAATCACCTAAACGGGAGTCTTCTTCTTTCCCTATCGGTGTTTCCAGAGAAATTGGTAATTGAGCGGATTTGGCAATAAACCGCAGTTTCTCGATGGTCATTTCCATGCGAGTCGCAATTTCTTCCTCCGTGGGTTTACGTCCCATTTCTTGAGACAGGAGTTTCGTAGTTTTCTTAATTCGGGAAATGGTTTCGTAAAGATGAACCGGTAGACGGATAGTGCGGGACTGGTCAGCGATCGCTCTGGTAATTGCTTGACGTATCCACCATGTAGCGTAGGTAGAAAACTTATAGCCTTTTTCGTGATCAAACTTTTCAGCCGCACGAATCAACCCCAAACTACCCTCTTGAATCAAGTCTTGGAAAGACAAGCCCCGATTCATGTACTTCTTGGCAATGGAAACTACCAGCCGCAGGTTAGATTGTACCATCTTGTCCTTCGCCCTGCGGCCAATGTGTAGGCGATAACGAAAGGTTGGTAATGGTAATGATACTTCTGCCGCCCATTCACTGTCTCTAGGCTCTCGTTCCAGGCGTTCACAAAGCCTTTCCCTTGCCCGTTCTAGTTCCAGTAACTCAGCAATTTTCCGCGCCAGTTCAATTTCTTCATCTGCGCGTAATAGACGAATCCTCCCAATCTCTTGCAAGTACAGACGAATGGAATCTTCGGTGTAATGCTTTTTCTTGGTTACTTGTGTCCGACGACGCGATTTAGCGGCTTTTCCAGACTCTGCGTCGTCCTCATCAGACTGAGGCTCTAAAAAATCATTAATTTCGCCGTCATCAGTCAGCAATAAGTCCTCTTCTTCTATTAAGAGCGCTTGTAATTCGATCTCAGGCGGATTTATCATTTCTAGGTCAGGCTGATAAATATTATCGAGTACGTTGTTAGCCTGGTTCATGCCGCGTTCCTCATGCTCCTTCCAGAATCAGTTACTCAAGACATTTTGATTACTTTTGGCATTAAGTAATCTATGCACCGAAAATTGGGTTCTGGCTAATTACCCTAAGATATTTTCGATGATTTTCTTCCTGTTTTAGCCAGAATTTGTGCTTAAAAGTGGCAAATATCACTTTTTAGTGTATCGCTCGCTTTTTAAATTGTCATACCCATTACTTCCACACATCACTTTCTATTGACCAAATCTACAGATCAAGATCGGTTTTTTTTAAAAAGCTTTCTGATGCGGACATAAGTGAATGACATTAGACAGATTTAACTATAAATACCTTTCTGATTGTAGCCTGTTTCACAAAAATTGCCCTCTTTTTGTCCCTTATTTAGAACTCATTTACTAAGATTAAGCCACCTTTATCAAAAAGACATTAAAAATGGCGGTGATTCCATTAGATCTTATTGAAAACTTGTTGGTTTGGTAGGGGCATTCTCATTAAATTAAAAGGTAGGCACACTTTTATCAACCTTACACAAATTGTTCCTAACTGAACAAGTAGTATTTATGTTCTGCCTTAATTAACCCGAAGGCGGGTATTTATTTACAGAGATTAGTTCAACTAGAACTAATTGTCCATATCTACTGTTAGCTAGTGATTGGTGTTTGTTTCCAGGCACTAGCCCTTGTATATGCTATACCAAGAACTTGAACTAAGGAGTTAAATTTATGGCATTTTTTTGGCGGGTTAAGAGATCAATTAAAAACTCTCTCAATTTGCCCTTATTCACACATTAGCGCAGAGTTGAGATTTCTACCCTGTGCAACTTGACAAACTGTTCTTATTGTATACAACGATATTTTAATCAGGCGATAAATAATATTGTTGTTAAAGTTTCCCAATCATAATACTTGGGTAAGTCAAGGGATGCCATCTGTAATTATGAATACTTCATTTTTTAAGCAGTTGGCTGTGACCCGAATTATGAAAAGTTTTGTTTATGCTTACTAAGCCTTGCTTTGTAGATAATATTTAGTTGACCTTTCTAACCATAGCAAATGCTTTCCCTTTTTGTGGAGAAAAATTTATGATTCTTAGCAAATAATTTATGGGGATTGGAAATTGGGATTGGGAAGATAAATATTCAAGCTGATTTTGATTCATTACCCATTACCAATTAATAATTACCAATCACCCATGACCTTAAATGTCTAAATCCGTCATATTCAGCTTAGAACCATAGGTTTCAATGAACTCGCGTCTAGGCGCGACCCGATCACCCATTAAAATAGTAAAAATCCGATCAGCTTCGGCTGCGTCTTCAATTTCCACTCGTTTGAGGGTACGGGTTTCTGGATTCATTGTGGTTGTCCACAGTTGTTCTGGCATCATTTCCCCCAAACCTTTAAACCGCTGAATGGTATAATTAGCATTACTGGGAAGAGTGCCTAGATGTTGTTGTAATTCCCGTTCACTGTAACAATACTGGTAATTTTTACCCCGTTCTACTTTGTACAGTGGCGGACAAGCAATATAAATGAACCCCTGTTCAATTAACGCCCGTTGATAACGATAAAAGAAAGTTAACAACAAGGTGCGGATGTGCGCTCCATCTACGTCAGCATCAGTCATTAATACTATATGATGATATCGTAATTGTGAGGAGTTAAATTCTTCACCTTTGACACCTAAACCCAGGGCTGTAATTAAGGCTTGAATTTCGTTATTTTTATAGATTTTGGCATCGTCGGTTTTTTCAATGTTAAGAATTTTACCACGCAGAGGGAGAATTGCTTGGGTTCTGCGATCGCGTCCTTGCTTCGCACTTCCACCCGCTGAATCGCCTTCTACGATGTATATTTCCGATTCAGCCGGATCACGAGAACTACAATCTGCTAATTTACCAGGAAGAGGCGAAGATTCTAATACTGATTTGCGACGGACCAGTTCCCGTGCGTGTCGAGCAGCTTCAGCAGCTTTGAAAGCTTGGATAGCTTTATCTAAAATAGCATCAGCTATAGCGGGATGAAAGTCTAGATATTCCGTGAGAACTTCACCGACAAAAGAATCAACAATCCCGCGAACCTCTGTATTTCCCAGTTTAGTTTTAGTTTGTCCTTCAAATTCAGGATCAGGGACTTTCACAGAAATGACAGCAGTTAGACCTTCGCGGACGTGCTCACCACTGAGATTAGATTCATTCTCTTTAATTTTATTGCGTTTGCGAGCAGTTGCATTTAATGTCCGAGTTAGAACCGCTTTTAAACCTTCTAAGTGTGTACCACCATCAATAGTGCGAATATTATTAGCAAAGCCCAGGACATTATCCGTATAAGCATCAGTACACCATTGTAAAGACACTTCTACCTGGACATTATTGCGTTCCCCTTGGACATAGATAATTTCTTCATGAAGCGGCTGCTTGTCACGATTCATGTAGGCGATATACTCTTTAATACCACCCCTGTATTCGTAGGTTTCTATTCTTGGTGTGTCACTTTTGAGGATATCTAAACGATGATCGGTAAAAATGATTCTGACACCCGCATTTAGATATGCTAACTCGCGCAAGCGTCCTGATAAAGTAATGTAATCAAATTCTATGCTGGTGGTAAAAATTTGTGTATCTGGCTTAAAGGTAATAGAAGTCCCAGTTTTATCTTCTTCCGAGGGTGTTGCTACCAATTCAGTAACCGGGAAACTCCGTTCATATCTCTGCTTATGTACCTTGTGGTCTCGCCAAACCGTAACTTCTACAAACTCAGATAAAGCATTGACCACAGAAATTCCCACACCGTGTAAACCGCCAGAGACCTTGTAGCCACCACCACCAAACTTACCACCAGCATGAAGAACGGTTAAAACGGTTTCTAAAGCTGATTTTCCGGTTTTTGGGTGAATATCGGTAGGAATACCCCGACCATCATCTGTTACGGTGACAGAACCATCAGCATTGATATCTACTTCAACATGGGTACAGTAACCCGCCAAAGCTTCATCGACAGAGTTGTCAACTACCTCGTAAACTAAATGGTGAAGTCCTCGCGGACCTGTAGTACCAATGTACATCCCTGGTCGTTTGCGGACGGCTTCCAGACCTTCCAGAACCTGAATCTGATCGGCGCTGTAACTGCTCGTCATGAAAATTCTCCTGATACTTGGGGTTAAAATTGCCGAAAGGCGGAAAAAGTCAAATCACCCCAACATTATAACATAAAAGCCTTCCTGCCGTCTGTAGCCCAATTTTATGAGAAGTTTATATAAGGGTTGTAACCCTGATGAGAATTGGGTAGAAAATTCCCTATTTTGCGTTTTTCTTCCCACTGACCACTGACAACGAACATTTGACTAATGACTAAATTAATTGTAATTTGCGGGGCGACGGCGACGGGTAAATCTGGTTTAGCTTTAAGTTTAGCACAAAGATTAAATTCTGTAATTCTCAGTGCTGATTCTCGTCAAGTATATCGTGAATTTGATATTGGGACAGCGAAACCAAATCTAGGTGAAAAAAAATTAGTTCCCCATTATTTAATTGACATTTGTGAACCAACTGAAATCATGACGTTAGCAGATTATCAGCAACAAGCACAAGGTTTAATTGCTAGTTTGGGAGTTGAAACACTGTTGTTAGTGGGTGGAACGGGTTTATATATTCGTTCCATTGTTCAAGGAATGAAGATTCCCAGAGTTGCACCCCAGCCCGAATTGCGATCGCAATTAGAATCTTTGGGTCAAATCCGACTCTATCCCATGTTACAACAAGTTGACCCCATTGCTGCCCAAAAAATTCACGCTAACGATTTGGTGCGGACTTTAAGAGCTTTGGAGGTTTATTATACAACTGGTATTCCTATTTCTGAACAGCAAGGAGAAAATCCACCGAATTATCCAATTTTACAAATTTGTTTAGATGCTTATGCAGAACATTTAGATGTGAGAATTGGTAAACGAACTGAACAAATGATAGCAGATGGTTTAGTTGCTGAAGTTGAATATCTTTGTCGAAAATATGGTATTGATTTACCCTTATTAAATACTTTGGGATATCAAGAAATCAAGCAATATTTAACTGGTGAAATTTCTTTAAATGCAGCCAAAGAATTAATTGCTTTACATACCCGACAATTTGCAAAACGTCAACGAACTTGGTTTAGACAATCTCCTAATCTTGAATATTTTGATATGAATAATCCTGATTTATTAGAAAGTGTTTGGCAAAGAATTACCGACTTTGTCTGAATCAGGATTTTCAGTATTCAGACAAAAATCCTGCAATTGTTAAAAACTGAACTCTAAATAAATAAACTAGGAGACACTTTAAAATATTCTCCCAAGGCTTTAGCTTGTGCTTTACTAATTGAACGTTTACCGTTGACAACCTCTGAGACTACACCACTGCTAGAACCAAGAATGCGTACTAAGTCAGCTTGACGAATGCCGCTAGATTCCATAATATGTAGCAATATATCATGAGGTGTAGATTCATCCATTGGATAATTTTCTTCCTCATAATCTTCAATTAGTCTGACAATCAATTTATCTAAAGCTCGCTCCTCTGGAGTAAGATTCTTTTTAAAAGTTAGAAATTCTGCAACTTTTAAAAGACGCTCATACTCTACCTCTGTTTCAATTACTTGAGGAGCGATTTCTGCTAGTAATTGACTATAAGTTTTATCGTCAAAAGTAAGGGTCATTTTTCCATTTATCTTTATTGTATTCCGCGTGAGTTAGCAAGTATTTGTAGTGAACCTTTTTTGTTTTATAATTAATCCCTACAATTAAACGATAATCATTACCTTTGATATTGAAAACAGTAAAATTACCAACCGCTTCAGCATCTCGATAAACTTTTTGAACATCATTTAAACTTTGCCATGCTGCTTTTTTAACAGTTATATACCAACTCTCAATTTGTTTTTTGATATCAGGGTACTTTTCTGCTTCTTCGCGGAGGGTGCGAATTGAAATTAGGTGCATAATATACTTTGGATTTGAAATAATAGTGATTGGTGTACATAGCTTTCACTTTTATTGTCCTCGTGTATTTAATATAGTCTCAAAATGAGAGTAAGTTGTCAAGCTGTAATTAAAAACTCCACAAAGATAAAAAATCCTTGAGGAGCTTGAGAGAGTATTAACAGCTTTTACCGAGCCATAAAGAATTAAGCCATAACGCACCAAATAGTAAATTTACTAATTATCTGGAAGTTGTTTTTTCAAAGCATTTAATAACGCCCAACGGCTATCAGTAGGTTTTTCGGAAACAGCAGTATTCAAAATACCCGGACAATTAAGATTACATAATTGACGCTGAGGTAACGCTAAACACATCTGTTGATATAACCATTCACCAGGATCAAAATGACCATCAGGTGCTAAAGTTTCCAGTAAATCCTCTACAGCAACTTCCATTTCTAAAGGAAAATCTTCCGTTTGATTAGCGGTTTCATCCAACCAAATGACTTCCTGAGTATCAAGAACCAGACGGTGGTTATACTGCTGTAAACAGCGGTTGCAGGTACAGGTAATAATTGTTTCTGCCTGAGATGAAACTTCCAAGTAATTACCCTGGTGTTTAACTTGGATAAGTCCGCGAACTGGTGTCAATGTTTCTAGTCCAGGTAGAAACTCTTGAACTTGAATTTCCTCTGTCCGCTCCGGGGCTTTACTTAGCTGCGGAATAAAAATAGCGTCCATAGGATTTGTAATACCCTGAAAATTGATCCATTTAGCTTGTATAATTATAGCGGGCAAGATGCCCGCACCACAAAGTTTAAGTAAATTGTGGTTATCAAATTTAGCTGCGTAACAGCTTAATAGGTAACAGCTTAATAGGTAATAGGTAATTGGTAATTGGTAATATTCTTGACTGTTCCCTGTTCCCCATTCCCTACTACCTAATTATTGTGTAACTGCTTGACGAACAACTAAATGACGATTAGGTTCTTTTCCGCGACTGAAAGTTTCTAAATCCGAAAATTCCTGCAATAAAGTATGGATTTGACGACGTTCCGAAGAACTGAGAGATTGAAGTTCTACCTCCCTTCCAGAAAAGCGAACTTCTGCGGCAGCAGTTTCCGCTAAAGTGCGGATTTCGGCCTCTCGTCTCATACGATAACCATTTAATTCAACCGTGTAGGCCTGTTGATTTTCCTCTGGTTGATTCAAGTTGAGAACCGAATTTGCTAGATATTGAATTCCGTCCAGCACAGAAGCACCAGTACCAATTAAAATCCTAATTTGTTCTGATGTTAAATTAGTTTGATCTATTGTCAACCAGTAGCTTTCTTCTGCTGGTACATCTTCCTCAGAAGAGGGCTTAATTTCTAAATTAGCCCGTACTTGAGTAGATACACCAACAAGAAGTAGCAAATTTTGTAACCATTGTTCACCACTTTGCATAGAAATGTCGCTCATAATCAACCATTAGCCTTTTTCTTAGAACTTTTGGGTTCAAATGGCAACGCTTTCACTTCAATGGTTTGGGTTTGGGCTTCTTTCTCCTGTAAATCTACGATTTTTTGAATTTCTTCTGGTAGAGGTTCACGGGAAAGGATATAGGTTTGGATAGTTTGGAAAACATTACCAATTACCATATACATAAGTACCCCAGCCGGGAGGGGAAAAAATAAGAACATTCCAGAAAAGATCACAGGAGTAATTTTATTGACCGTATCTTGCTGAGGGTTGCCACCGCTGGAATTTTGTCCAGAGAGCATTTGGCTCACATAAAGACTGATACCAAAGAAGACAATCATTGCCACAATATCCCAATGAATTGTATTATCAGGATCAATAGCGCCTACTCGACCCAAAGCATCAATAAAGAGAAATCCTTTTTCTGCTGCCAGTCCAGGAATTGTGCCTTGAATGGTCACGTCGCCGGGTTCTAGAGCCTCTATATTGCCTTCGGCATCAATTTTCACCCTTTCTGAGCCTTTAGTGATTTTCCATTCAGGTTTTAAATTAGTTTCTGGGTGTTCTACCAAGAGCAAATCAAATGGTTTACCTTCTACAGTTTGATATTGAATCTTAGTTTTTTCTCCCACTGCTAACTTACTACCTCCTGGGAGAATGGCAGAGATTTGAGTGTGTTCCCCATCAGCAATATAAATATTTTGTGGGGGAGTGGCAAAAGCTTGGGGTTGAACGTTCTCAATTTGTTGTTCAGGGAAGACTTGCAGATTAACGGTATAATTCACACCAGAAAAAGGCGATCCCCGCAAAGTCGCAAACAGTGCTAGTAATACAGGCATTTGCAACAATAGAGGTAGACATCCTGCCAAGGGATTACCAAATTCACTTTGGACCTTGAGCATTTCCTCTTGTTGCTTTTGCTGATCATCCTTATAACGTTCTTTGATTTCTGCCATGCGCTTCTGCATCACGGGTTGCACGACTCGCATTCGTCGCATACTACGAATAGAACCGGCACTCAAGGGATAGAGTGCAAAGCGGATAATCAATGTTAAGGCTACTATCGCCAACCCATAGCTAGGGACAAAACCATAGAAAAGGTCTATGATTGGCAACATCACGTTGTTCGAGAGAAACCCGATACCAAAATCCATTATTCTGAATTCAACCTGCGGTACTTTGACACTCCCACCCCGGTTAGGAGTGGGATACTCAGTTGAGCCTATCCTCTGACTAGAGGTGGTTATCTCCTAAGCTTTTGCTCTATATTGTAGAGGTTTTTGTTAAGCATTGCTGTGACTATCCACAAGCTACGGAAGTTAGGGATAGTCGCTCATTATCTAAAAATGTGAATGTTAACTCCCTGGACAAACTAATTATTTAGAACTGCTATATTGGGGATTTTTAGCAGTAATTTTTTCATTAATGTAGTCATAGACTTCCCGAAAATTAGGAACAGCCCGCATTTCGATGATAGTACCATTTTTGAGAGTGATTGCCATATCTCCCCATAAGCTGATGGCACGGGGAACTTTGACAATTTTCACTACTTCTGAATAAATTACATCATAGCGATCGCGTCCCATCCAACCACCAGTGACACATATCCGTCTATCTGTGATCCGGAAACGTAGCCAGATAGATCTGACTATTGCCCCCACAGCCAAGGGAATACCCACCACTGTTAGCCCAATAAGCAGGTTAAGAATTAAATCCCCCAAGTGGGGACCACCTTCATAATAAACTTCTTCACGAATGCCCATTTAATACCTCTGCTTGTGCCAATAACTCCTCTAATTCTTGCAGAAATTTATGGGTTTGGCGCTCAGATTCTGCGGTTTTTGGTTTGACAATTAATACTAACCGCCATCCTGGGACTAATTTGGGCAACAATTGATACAATGCTGCTGTAATTTGCCTTTTGATTTTGTTGCGAACAACGGCGCGTTTACTGACTTTTGTACTAATAGCAATACCAATTTTTGTAGCAGGAGGGGCAGTATCCAAAGAAGGTTCTATGGCCAAAGCAGGTTTTAAAGCTCTCAAAGTAAAATGAGAACTATGTCGCCGAATTCCTTCCCGGAAAACTGCCTGAAAATCCTGACGGGATTTGAGACGATATGCTTTGGGCAAAGCCACAACAGTTATTAATTGCTGAATTTTACCCTAAACACTCAAACGATGCCGTCCTTTTCTTCTTCTCGCACTAATCACGTTTCTGCCGTCTGGTGTCCGCATTCTGGCACGAAATCCAGAGGTTCTTTTTCTCTTGCGGCAAGTGCCTCCCAATGTCCTTTGCATATCTTTCTCCTTTTACCGGATTTTTATAAAAAGTCACAATCTGATATTTTACCATTTTACAGGCAATAAAAACATATTTCTAGATGGAGTTTTCACCAGAAACAAGCCAGAGGCAAAAATCAAAAGTAATCATTTTTCTCTTCTGGGTTAAACTAAGTATGGAAAAGTCCAATCTATTGACTATCTAAACCGAGAAGTTGAGAGCAGGGAACAGGGAACGGGGGATTATTAAATATTTTGCCATAATATTCCAACATAAGGCTTATTTTTTATACATAGCAAACCTATTAATCCCAAATATTATAAAGAAATAATTAAAAGTGGTATTATCTATCGCGGTGATCATTCTGGAATTAGAGCCAAGGATGACAATAGAATGAAAGCGATGCAGAGAAGTTTGTCAGGTTAGCTCATCCGAAAGTCTGATATTTAGGCTATATTTTACACAAAAACGGTAAAACTGGCCATTGATTAAGTTAGTATGGTAGTGTGTGAATACAGCCAGTCAAAGCAGATAAAAAACTTATTGACTAAGGATATTGCCAGAGACTTGTTTTGATGATATTGTAAGTTGAGTTTCTGATTTTCAGAAAAAACCCCCAGTGGAAGTTAGCCAGCTAGGGGAGTTTAGTTATCAGGGTGCATCTACCAATTTAGTATTCTGGTGTTAACTAGCAAGTTCCGGATGGGTAGTAGATATTTTCTATAAAATCTGTAAGGATAAGGATACTAAAAACAAAAAATCCCCAACCAGAAGTTAGCCGGCTAGGGAAGTTAGTTATCAGGGTGCATCTACTTATTAACTGTTCATCGTTTTTAATTTCTGTTCCGGAAAAAATGGGTGTATGTCCATAATTGTGTAATGATAACCGTAAACAAGAAAAAACCCCCAGTGGTGTTGGCCAGCTAGGGGAAGTTAGTTATCAGGGTGCATCTACTTGTTAACTGTTCATCGTTTTTAATTTCTGTTCCGGAAAAAATGGGTGTATGTCCATAATTGTGTAATGATAACCATAAACAAGAAAAAACCCCCAGTGGTGTTGGCCAGCTAGGGGAAGTTAGTTATCAGGGTGCATCTACTTGTTAACTGTTCATCGTTTTTAATTTCTGTTCCGGAAAAAATGGGTATATGTCCATAATTGTGTAATGATAACCATAAACAAGAAAAAACCCCCAGTGGTGTTAGCCAGCTAGGGGAAGTTAGTTATCAGGGTGCATCTACTTGTTAACTGTTCATTGTTTTTAATTTATGCTCCGGAAAAAATTACCCAAAGATTGCTGTTTGTCAACTACGGAAAAAATTCCTGTGGTTATGTGGTTGGGTAGGGGAGTTAGTTCTTAGGATTTTATCTACTTAATACTTTATCTACAAATTTTTACAAACGCTCTTGGTTGTCAAGAGTGTTTTTTATTTGCCAAAATCACAAAAGAAAACCCCCAGTGAGTTTTAGCCAACTAGGGGAATTGAAGATCAAGGTGCATCTACCAATAAACAGTTCTCCATGGGGATCAGTCAATCCGGATAAAGTAACGGCAGCAGAACAGGCACAAGACCTGTAAACAAGCCTTCTTAAAACTAGATTAAGATCAATATCCGAAACATTAGAATGGCAAAATACATCTATATGTATGAGCAGGATTAGCAACTTGTAACCTTATTCCCAAAAGCAATACTGCTAATTCTTCTAAATTTCCTTGTATGGGGTAAACAGAATCATGTTTATCGATGCCAGAACAGTTCATGTTTAGGGCATATAATCATAATGGATAGAGATTAAAATGTGGCTTATAACCTGCTGAATGCAATAAGGGAATTTGTACGGTTGGCTCATCCGAAAGTTACGCCCGTGGACAAGAAGTAGTTTTATACCTTGGTGGAAGCGGGAAATAAACAGCGTGCTATTAGCATTGTCTAAGTTTTATGGAGCAGAAATTGTGACCCAGGAATTTCACCTTTCGGCAACGCTAGTGGGGCAAAATGATTATCTGGTGCGGACGGAACAAGTAGCGCCTGGGGTGCCGGTGGCGGAAGAACTGGTACATTGGCCTGTGGCTAAGTGGTTGACTGCTGCGGGAGATTTGATGGATGATCCTTTGCAGTCGGTTTTGCAGGGGCATAAGAGCATCAGAAATTCTGTTAACTTGGTGTCCTTGGGTCAAGAGTTATATAAGGCACTGTTCCAAGGAACGCTCCGGGATAGTTGGATTACTGCCCAAGGTATTGCCCAAAATCATCAGCAGGTACTGCGGCTAAGATTAGGAATCAAGGATACAAGATTGGCGAGGGTGCCGTGGGAAATTATGCACGCAGGTGATCGCCCTTTAGTTACTGGTCATTATCTTACCTTTTCCCGTTACCAAAGTGGCATTGCCCCATCATCGCAGTTAGCAACTCATAATCCAGCGGCAGATCGAAGGGTAAGAGTGTTAATGGTGATTTCCTCACCTACTGATTTAGCGCAACTAGATTTACTTAAACAAGAAGCTATAAATCTGAAGGCAGAACTGCATCGTCAAGCATCAAGAGTTGCTGATAGTAACTACCATTTACCAGAAATTAAATTGACTGTTCTTGACCAACCGGGTAGGGAGGAACTCACCCAAGCTTTAGAGCAGGGACATTATCATATTCTTCACTATTCTGGTCATAGCAACTTGGGGGCGAATGGTGGGCAAATTTACTTAGTAAGTAAAAAAACTGGTTTAACAGAAACTCTGAATGGAGATGATTTAGCGGGGCTGCTGGTTAATAATAATATTCAAATGGCAGTGTTTAATTCCTGTTTAGGGGCATATCGGGCTAGGTCTGGGGTGGAGGAAGATTCAGGAGAACGGAATTTAACGGAAAGTTTGGTAAAACGGGGAATTAGAAGTGTTTTGGCGATGTCAGAACGTATACCTGATGAGGTGGCGCTAACGTTGACCCAATTGTTTTACCGTAACTTAAGTCAGGGCTATGCTTTAGATTTATGTGTGAGTCGGGTACGTCAAGGCTTAATTTCTGCCTATGGTTCTCAACAGATGTACTGGGCTTTACCAATTTTGTATCTTCAGCGAGAATTTGATGGTTATTTGATACCACAAGTTGACTCTAGCTACATGACTACTCCAGGGGGGGCAGCGGAGTTATTGAACAAAGGTCAGCCTCCCTTGCAGACGAATAATTATAACTATTCTGCAGCCTTAGGCAATGCAGAAATGTCTTTAGCTATTGATGATCCTAATTTAACGGGGGGAACAACGGAGGTAGACTGGCTGGAGGAAGATACTTGGGGTGATATTGCTGATGAAATTGAGCATGATGAACCTAGTTATGACGAGGATTCGGCAATAGTTTCGGATGTTTTTCGTCAGCTTAATACCCCGACTAAAACAGAAGAACCTAGTATGAAGGTGGAAATAGTACAACAGGATCATCCTTATCCGTCGGAAATGCAGATTACTGATACTAAGAAAAATGTAGACTGGGGAAATGTCCCAACTCAAATTACTCCCACTTCCTCGAATATTCAAAAGCATCAGGTAAATCCTCGGTTATCACCGTCACCTTTACGAACCCAAGTTAATCCGATTCCCCAAAGAAGATTACCTATGTTTTTGTATGGTCTTGTGGGGGCAAGTGCAATTACTGTTGTTGCTGGTGTGGGTTGGTTGTGGTATCAACAACAAGTGCGGAATTATGCCGAGATTCCACCAATCCCTGGACAAAATTTCCCAGATGATCAGCATCAGAGTATGGATTTACCTAATTTAGCTACGGGAATTGTCACGGCTATAGCTACGTCGCAGTTGAGTCAAGGCAATATTAAGGCTGGATTGGATGCTGTTAATGAATTAATGAATCGTGGTGCTTTTGCGGCTGCGGAAACGGCTTTAAATTTGATTCCTCCTCGGTATGCTGAAAATTCTGATGTGAACTTTTTTCGAGGGCGTTTAGCTTGGCAGTCGGTACAAACGAGAAATAATAAATACAGTATTGATGATGCTCGTCGTTATTGGGCGAGGGCGGTGCAAAATCAGCCAAATTCTGTTTTGTATCATAATTCTTTAGGATTTGCTTATTATGCGGAGAATAATCTTAATTATGCCAATGATGCTTGGTTCAAGGCTCTGAATTTAGCATTAACTCCTCAGCCCAATCAACTTTCTCTGGAGAAGAAACAGTTGGAAATGAGTGAACAACCAGAGGCTTTAATGGCTTATGCTGGATTGGCTTTGGGTTTATATAAGTCCGCTGGAAGTCAATCCCTTCCAAAAGGGCAGCAATATTTACGGGAAGCCATTAAACTTCGACAAAAGGTAATCCGAAGTGCGCCCCTAGACTTTAGTATGGAAAGGTTATCACAAAATTGGCTGTGGACAGAACAAGCGATCGCAGATTGGCAACGGTTGGGGGAAGCAAAGTTATCGCCTTCGCCCAAAAATAGTCCATAATTGCATGGGAGAAAAAATTGTGGAATCCAATACATCAAGCTAAAATTAGATAACCATTGCTATATTTACAACATAAGCAAATAATCTGCTTAGATATATAAACGGCATTATTGAGAAGTCAGGAGTCAAAAAAATGAAAAAGGTAGAAGCCATTATTCGTCCCTTTAAGCTGGATGAAGTGAAAATAGCTCTAGTTAATGCGGGTATTGTCGGGATGACAGTTTCTGAAGTCCGAGGTTTCGGTCGTCAAAAGGGGCAAACTGAACGCTATCGGGGTTCGGAATATACTGTAGAGTTTCTCCAAAAACTCAAGGTAGAAATTGTCGTTGAAGATACCCAAGTTGATATGGTTGTGGATAAAATTATCTCTGCAGCCCGGACTGGTGAAATCGGTGATGGTAAAATTTTCATCTCCTCTGTTGATCAAATTATCCGCATACGGACAGGGGAAAGGAATACGGAAGCCGTATAAATATTGAGTATTTGCTGTTGCGTATTCAATAAATGGGCGTTGCTGAGTCTGTAAATCTGAAAACAGGAAATCAGCAGCGCCTTTTATTAATTTTTTTAACTGGCTTTGAGTTTTCACTTATTCACTTGGTAGCTTCTTTATACCATAACCTAACTGCCAATTATTTATTTGTTTGAGGTCATTTATTTGACCCGCAAAAATAAATTTGAGTGCGGTTCGCGTTTGTAAATACCCCCTAACTAAATAATGTCCTGGTTTGGCATTAATTTCATCTATAGTTTGAGTAGGATTGGTAATAACTCCGCAGTAGGTTCTATTCACTGGTAAATTAATTGTCATTAATTGATCATATACGTGATTATTCGGTAGCATAAACACAGCATATACATAATGCTGACCAAGCCAAGGACGAACGACAATTTTCTGAGGGTGGATATAAGATTTTGTAGTTTGACTGACGGTAAAACCTGATTTTTGACAGGGAAGGGTTGGTAATTGGTCCAAAAACTGAAAAAAGCCAATAATCACAACTAAGGTCAAGGAAAATAAGAAATAAGGGAGTTGACGGTTTCGCACTGTTGGCATCAATAATTATGTTTTATGGGGAGTTTCTATTTTACTTTTGCAGTCCGTCGCTAGGGTACACCGTGCAAATTACTAATAATTAAATTCTGTTGAAATTCAAAAAGTATGTTATAGTGTTAAATGTATAAGGGCGCGTGGCTCAGTGGATAGAGCAACAGGTTCCGGTCCTGTGGGTCGGGGGTTCAAATCCCTCCGCGCTCATTTCTGGCATTGCTAAATTATTTGATTTTCTGAAAAATTTATTTTTTCGGTATTTTATTACTAAACTTTTGTATAAGTTTAGAGACTTCCAAATAAAAAAAATATCCCAAAATTTCTTGTGATGCAAGCATCTTGCGTGCTAATAATACAAGGACGGGCAGGAGACCCATCCCACAAGATTGGATAGCGTGTGATTGAAAAACTAAAAACGCATAATTAGACAAATTATGGGTATTAAAGTCTACAGACTACCTCTTCAGATATCATGAGTTATTTCACAAAAGCTCTAATGCTGAGAAACAAGCTACAATTTAGAATAAGAAATTGTTAAAAAAATTTACGTTGGTAGCTAGAAATTTTCTGTGTCACAGCCTAAGACTACTCAAACCTTTAATTTTGATTCTATTGATGCCGCTTTGGCAGATCTCAAAGCCGGTCGTGTTATTGTTGTTGTAGATGACGAAAATCGAGAAAATGAGGGCGATTTAATTTGTGCTGCCCAATTTGCGACCCCTGATATGATTAATTTCATGGCTGTAGAAGCGAGGGGGCTGATTTGTCTGTCCATGACAGGCGATCGCTTGGATGAGCTAGACTTACCATTAATGGTCAGTAAACTAACGGATACTAACCAAACCGCTTTTACCGTTAGTATTGATGCCGGACCCCATTTAGGCGTTAGCACTGGTATTTCTGCTGAAGACCGGGCCCGGACTATCCAGGTCGCTATCAACCCAACTACAAAACCGGAAGAGTTACGCCGTCCAGGTCATATTTTCCCCCTACGAGCTAGACCGGGAGGTGTACTCAAACGAGCCGGACATACAGAAGCGGCTGTAGACCTATCCAGACTAGCGGGACTGTATCCAGCGGGGGTAATTTGCGAAATTCAAAACCCTGATGGTTCAATGGCTCGGTTAAATCAGTTAGTGGAATATGCTAAAAATCATCACCTCAAAATTATCAGTATTGCGGATTTAATTAGTTATCGTCTCAAAAATGACCGTCTTATCTATCGAGAAGTTATTACTAAGCTACCCAGCCAATTTGGTCAATTTGATATTTACGGCTACCGTCATACTCTAGATAATACGGAACACGTGGCTATTGTCAAGGGAAATCCGGCCAATTTCGGAGATGAAGCTGTGATGGTGCGAATGCACTCGGAATGCTTGACAGGTGATGCTTTAGGCTCTCTGCGCTGTGACTGTCGGATGCAGTTACAAGCCGCATTAAAAATGATTGAGAATGCTAGTCAAGGTGTCGTTGTTTACCTACGTCAGGAGGGACGGGGTATAGGCTTAGTTAACAAGCTCAAGGCCTATTCTTTACAAGATATGGGACTGGATACGGTGGAAGCAAATGAGCGTTTAGGGTTTCCTGCTGATTTGCGTGATTATGGTATGGGAGCGCAAATTCTCATGGATTTGGGTATTAAAAAAATTCGTTTGATTACTAATAATCCCCGTAAAATTGCTGGTGTTAAAGGTTATGGTTTGGAAGTTATAGATCGTGTTCCCCTGTTAATTGAGTCTAATGATTTCAATTCCTATTACTTAGCTACTAAGGCCAAGAAATTGGGGCATATGCTGTTACAAACTTATCTTGTAACAATTGCTATACATTGGCAAGATGAACCAGAATCGGTTACTGAACGTTATGAGCGTCTAGAGAAATTACGGTATTTATCAAAAAATCAGCATTTATTGTTACAGGAGGAAGCCCGTCCCTTGGGAATCGCTTTATTTGATCAACCATCTTTAACTGTACATTTAGGTTTTGACCAAGCGAATATTGCTGAATCCAATTGGTATCAACAAAAGGGTCATCCTTATTTACAAGCAATTTGCCAGATTTTAGATGAAATTGCAACTTTACCCTATATTCAGAAAATAGAATTTCTGATTGCAACGGGTAGTGATCCGCTGAGTAATTTACAAGTACAGTTGGATAGACAGAGTTTTTCTAATGGTGTACTACCTTCGTCTTTAAAAGGTATTTTGCAAACACAGCACATTTACAGTTTTAGTAAGTAGGGTTTGGTGAATTTCTATAGATTAATCATAGCTTTAGTTTTATAACTAGAGCTATTTGTTGATTATTTATGTATGCTTGAATAACCCCACAAATAAAAGTTGCTATTAACTAGACATTAGCAAGTAAAACAAGTATAATTTTTAATGTTTATAATCATTTGTGGGTTATATGCAGATAACCAACTAAGAATAAAGTCATGCTTGTAGAATTTAGTGTAGAAAATTATCGTTCAATCCAAGAAAAGCAAACATTAAGTATGGTAGCTGCTGATAATGAAACCATGCTAGATAGTAATACTTTTCCTGTCCCTAATAATGATGATTTACGCTTAGTTACAAGTGCTGCTATTTATGGTTCAAATGCTTCTGGTAAAAGTAATTTACTCAAAGCTATA